>JAAHTH010003318.1_pt1 | contig 11143 bp, 14 predicted proteins | sample 6116091 | NCBI WGS metagenome assembly JAAHTH01 (sample SAMN13939990, study PRJNA603662) | sponge metagenome | isolation source: marine sponge | host: Mycale hentscheli | place: New Zealand | collected 2006
TATTCATAGCCCACCCTTATCAGAGATAAATCCTGAAATCAACTTGGCATTACCTTTGCAACTTCTTAATCAAAGACTATATAGTAGTAAATCATTTAACTGGCGAAAAACATGCAATCCTTTGATCCATTCACAATAGCAATTTTAGTCGCAGCAATAGTTGTGCTCCTAAAACTCCGTTCAATCCTTGGCCAAAAGACTGGTCACCAGGAAGATTTAACCGATATATTCGAAAGAGAAAAACAAAAACGCCAAGCTCGTGACGATGGTCCTTCAGCAGATAATGTTGTGAAATTGCCAACACGTAGCCAAGGTGATGGGGTTGATGCGGATGAAAAAGACCCAAGATTGAAGCAAATCGATAAAATTGCCAAACCGCGGACTAAAATTAATAAAGGCTTGAAAGAGATTTTAGCTGCCGATCCTGCTTTTAATCCGAAAGAATTTATGGCTGGAGCCGATATGGCTTATGAGATGATTGTAAATGCATTTGCTCAAGGCGATACCAAAAGCCTTGGCAATTTGTTTTCACCGGAAGTCTTTGAAGGCTTTAAATTGGTTATTGATGACCGCGAGTCACGCGGTGAAACCGTAAAATCAACATTTATCGGCATTGATGAATCACAAGTGCAAATGGCTGAAGTCAAATCCTATGAAGCCCACATTACAATCAAGTTCATTTCGCAAATTGTATCAGCCACCCTGGATAAGGAAGGCGTTGTGATTGAAGGGGACGATAAAGACATTTCCCGCGTAAAAGACGTGTGGACTTTTGCGCGCGATACCAGAAACAATGATCCCAACTGGAAGCTCGTCGCGACTGAAGCTGGAGCTTAAATCTAATTATGCGTGAGGGTTGGCAGCAAATATCCTTTGATGATCTCAAAGGCTGGGCAGATGATGACCATATTGCAGCCCTTAGCTGTTTTCGTATGTCAGCAAAAGCATACGCCGAACATTCTTTTGTAAGCCGTGTTGCAGTTAATCCATCACAAGACCTCTTGGATGTAGCAAAACGGGCTTTAGAACTTGATATTGAAAAGATCCGCAAAAGTGAGGCACAAAAGTTTTTTGAAAAGAGCTTTCAGCCTTACACCTATAATAAAGATGAAGGTTTCGTAACCGCCTACTTTGAACCAGAAGTGGAAGCTTCGCGTGTTAAAACAGACGAGTTTTCCTATCCGCTTTATCGCCGTCCACATGATTTGGTAAAACTTGACCCAGCAAACAAACCGGAAAATCTTGATCCATCCCTGGAATGGGCGCGTAAAACAGACGATGGCTTTGTAGAATTTTACGATCGTGGTCAGATAGATAAGGGTGCGCTCGATGATCGTGGATTGGAACTTTTTTGGCTGAAATCAATCGTTGAAGGGTTTTATATTCACATTCAAGGCTCAGCGCGCTTACTGTTTCGCGACGGAACTTCCTCCCGCGTTTCTTATGCTGGTAAAACCGGACATCCTTATACATCTATTGGAAAACTAATGGTAAAGCAGGAAGTCATGCCTCTGGAAGAGGCCAATATGGTCAACATTCGTGCCTGGTTGGAAGCAGATCTTGAGCGTGGGAAAAAAATCTTGCACGCCAACCGATCGTTCATATTCTTCACAGAGCTTGAAGGTCATGATCCAGATTTTGGCCCAATCGCAGCGGCAGGAGTTCAGCTAACGGCGGGTAGAAGTTTGGCAGTTGATAAGTCCATTCATCCTTATGGAACACCGGTTTGGCTTTCAACGCAGCAACCGCTTCCGGATCAAACCAGCAACTTTCAGCGATTAATGATTGCACAAGATACAGGCTCTGCCATAGTTGGTGAACAGCGCGGCGATATCTTTATTGGTTCCGGAAAAGAAGCTGGCATTATTGCTGGCAGTGTTCGCCATGATACTGATTTTGTCGTGCTCCATCCAAAAGGCGCATGATGAATGTCAAAGAGGCGCAAGGAAGATTTTGAACTTTGGGAACGGGTAAAGCGCACTGCAAAACCTTCGCACAGCAATCGTGCGAGTTTGGAATTTAAAGCTGAGTTGGGTGAAATGAGCATCGCCCGGCCAGAACCGATACGCGGCGTACCGCGCATTATTCGGCCCTATGCACCAGAACCGCCCGTAACAATTTCATTGGCGCGTAAGCCATCTTTACTGGATCAGGCGGTTACCCGAAAAATTGTTAAGGGCAGAACCGGAATTGATGGGCGCATTGATTTGCATGGTATGACCCAATCAGAAGCTCATTACAGGCTATTCAGATTCCTGGAAAACTCCTATCAAACAGGAAGGCGAACCATTCTGATTATAACTGGGAAAGGCACCCGCGGTGAGGGGGTATTGAGGAACGCTGTTCCGCGATGGTTGTCAGAGCCGGAGTTTCGAAAATATGCCAGCGGTTATCACGAAGCTCACGTAACCCATGGCGGTGGTGGTGCTCTTTATGTTCGAATTAGAAATCTCATAAAGGCTGCAAGAAAATGACGCCCTTTGGACTAAAAATGAGAGAGCTGCGTGCGCAAAAAGACGTAAATCAAAAGCAAATGGCGGCAGATTTAAAAGTGTCAGCCGCGTATCTGTCGGCTCTTGAACGTGGGCATAGAGGTATCCCGAGCTGGCAATTTTTGCAGCGGTTGATCGGTTATTTTAATATAATTTGGGACGATGCCGAAGAATTACAAAAATTGGCAGCAACGTCACATACGCGAGTAGTTGTTGATACAGAAAACCTGTCCGCTAGTGCAACCAATCTGGCAAATTGTCTTTCCGGTCAGATTCAAAACTCTCGGAAACTGAGTGTGATGAACTAACGCATAAAATTTCAAAGCTCACTTCAAAATAGCTTCAAGTTCGGAACGTTTTTCGTTCACCAGCCAGCCGTAATAATTTTCCCTCGGAAGACCGCCCTTGGCCTTTGCACGACGCGCGCGATTTCTCACATCCCCAAGATTATAAAGCGTTGAAGTCACCCCGGGATTATTAGAGATATCAAAACCGCCAATTGACCTATACGAATCGATGGATACGCGAATTACAGCTGCCATATACTGAAGCGTTGTATCGGGTTCCATGGTAGTCTTGTAAACTTCATTGGCACGGCTTGCTGAGAGTTTTTTCTTTTGGCTTTTCTTTGCAACAACATCGGTAACTTGCAAGGCTGTAAGTGGATTAATCTGCCCCAGTCCAAATGTTTGCCCTGCATAAAAGGGTTGAAAGAAAACCCGGCCAAACCGCTCATTCGGCCACTTCGTGCCGCCTACTGCTTTGCCTTGAAATTTCGCCTTCCATACGCCCTCGCGACAGGCCCAAAGATCATATGAATCTCGCGATGTCTCACATTTTGAAAATTCTGGTCGCTTTACAAATTTGGAGACAGATTCTCCCGCGTGCGAAAACTCTACATCTGATTTAAAATATGAAATGGCCTTAACATAGTAAGTCTGTAAATGATCCAGCGCATCTACGTTATAAGTATGCTCGCCAACCAATGCACCAACAATATGGATAGGCGCAATCCCGTATCGCTTTGCAGCTTTTTTGATTTTACCTTTTAGCTTCTTGTCTGAATCAATCAGGTCCCGAATTTTTTCGTATTTTGCCTGGAAGCTGCCATTTGTAGAACGTGTACGCGAAACAGATGTTGCAGGAATTTTTGGCTGTGAGGCGCTGCGGTTTCCAGGCGGAACTTTTGTCACGGCAAACGATGGTGTTGCAATGCTCAAGGTGAGAAATACTAGGGCAGTTATGGGCAAAATATAACGCATAAATTTCAAAACCTTTTAAAGCACCAACTTACATGACCTAGTGTCAACTTATGCTAATTGCATGGTTTTGAAATTAGAGTCGATAGAAAGTCTTCAAATTTTTTGTGAGTTTTATCTTAGAATACGCGTTCCCTGCCCAAAATATCAGTTGAGTTTGGGTAGGGAACATTTGAAATCAGAGAATGAAACGGCTCAGATCAACATCTTTGGCCAGTTCCCTAAGGTGTTTTTTCACGTATTTGGCGTCAACTTTAACGTCTTCCTCGGCCAAATCGGGAGCAGTGAAGGATATTTCATCCAATACTCTTTCCATTACAGTTTGCAGTCTGCGAGCACCGATGTTCTCGATGGTTGAATTAAGTTCAACCGCGATATCAGCAATCTCATCAATCGCATCTTCAGTAAACTCAAGTTCAACGCCTTCAGTTTTCAACAAGGCTACATATTGTTTGACAAGGCTGGCTTCCGGTTCAGTTAGAATGCGGCGGAAATCCTCTTTTTCCAATGCGCGCAGTTCAACGCGAATGGGTAGCCGGCCCTGAAGTTCTGGCAATAAATCCGATGGCTTTGAAACATGAAACGCGCCGGATGCAACGAAAAGAATATGATCAGTTTTTACCTGCCCATGCTTGGTGGATACCACGGTTCCTTCAATCAATGGAAGCAGGTCGCGCTGAACGCCTTCGCGAGAAACACCGGAGCTTGATCGTTGATCATTAACAGCAATCTTATCAATCTCGTCCAGGAAAACGATTCCGTTGTTTTCTACAGCTTCAATGGCTTCGGCAACAATACTTTCATCATCCAGCATCTTGTCTGACTCATCAGCAATTAGCGCTTCATACGATTCAGTAACCGTGGTTTTCTTTTTCCTGGTTCGGCCACCAAAACCTTTGCCGAATATTTCGCCAAGGTTTAAAACGCCAACGCTTCCGCCCGGCATGCCTGGAATGTCCATTCCGCCCATTGGGTTTGAAGTATCAGCGACTTCAATCTCGATTTCTTTATCATCCATTTCGCCATTGCGAAGTTTCTTTCGGAAGCTCTCCTTGGTGGCAGGGCTTGCTGTTTCGCCGACCAACGCAGCCAGGACACGTTCTTCTGCTGCAAGATGGGCCTTTGCTTTTACCGCTTCACGCTTTTTCTCTCGTACCAGACTGATGCCGATTTCCACAAGGTCACGAACAATCTGTTCCACATCTCGGCCGACATATCCGACTTCTGTAAACTTTGTTGCTTCCACTTTTAGAAATGGCGCTCCGGCCATCTTCGCAAGGCGGCGAGAGATTTCAGTTTTACCAACACCTGTGGGCCCAATCATAAGAATGTTCTTGGGCATAATTTCTTCTTTCATCATGCCTTCAAGCTGTTGCCTGCGCCAGCGATTGCGAAGCGCAATTGCAACGGCGCGCTTGGCGTCTTTTTGGCCAATGATAAAACGATCAAGTTCTGAAACGATCTCGCGTGGTGAAAAGTCAGTCATATGAAATTACCTTAAAAGGGAAAAATTATTTATCTGTATCGAGTGATTCAATGATCAGGCTGTGGTTGGTATAAACACAAATCTCGCCGGCAATTTTCATTGCTTTTTCGGCGATTTTTTTAGCTGATAATTTACTGTCAGAAAGCGCACGAGCTGCAGCAAGCGCATAGTTGCCGCCTGAACCAATGGCCATTATGCCATCTTCCGGCTCGAGAACATCACCATTACCAGTGACACACAGAGTATTGTTTTTATCTGCAACCAGCATCATTGCTTCAAGATTGCGTAGATATTTGTCAGTTCGCCAGTCTTTCGCCAATTCAACACAAGCCCGCATGAGCTGACCTGGATATTGCTCGAGTTTCTTTTCCAGCCGTTCAAGCAAGGTAAAAGCATCAGCTGTAGCACCGGCAAAACCGGTAATTACATCTTGGTCCTTGCCAATTCGGCGCACTTTTCGGGCATTACCCTTAATAACTGTCGGCCCAAGGCTAACCTGCCCATCACCGGCAATTACAACTTTATTGCCTTTGCGAACAGTTACGATGGTTGTTGCATGCATCGAAGGATGTTTTGACATTGAGAAACCTCAGAATATTTCATTTGCACCAATGTAAGACGTTTGCAGCGCATTTCAAATTTATTTTGCAATTTGGTTGATGAATACCTGGTTATAGCTTTTGTAAGAATGTCTTGGTATAGGATGCATGAAACCCATTAACTGACATAAGAGTAAATGTTATGCGTAACGCTAAATTGTCACGAAAAACGGCTGAAACTGATATCTCCGTTGAGATCAACATCGACGGAACAGGCGAGTATGATGTTCAAACCGGTGCTGGTTTTTTTGATCACATGCTGGATCAACTTTCTCGTCACTCTCTCATTGACATGAAGGTTCGCTGCGATGGTGACTTGCACATTGATGCCCATCACACATCAGAAGACGTTGGCATTGCTTTGGGCCAAGCAGTGTCTCAGGCCCTGGGTGACCGAAAAGGCATCACGCGCTATGCCTCACTTGATTTGGCGATGGATGAAACACTGACCCGTGCAGCAGTTGATGTGTCTGGCAGGCCTTATCTAATTTGGGATGTCAATTTCTCGGCTCCAAAAGTAGGTGATTATGACACCGAATTGTTCAAGGAATTTTTCCAGGCGTTTTCACAGCATGCTGGCATCACATTGCACGTGACCAATCATTATGGTGACAATAATCACCATATTGCAGAGACCTGTTTTAAGGCGGTTGCTCGTGTGCTTCGTGTTGCAATGGAAATTGATCCTCGTCAGGCTGACCGTATCCCTTCGACAAAAGGTTCGCTTTAAATCCCCCATAACAGTTGTTCTGAAGCTCACTTGCGTTTAAACATCAGGCCATGACTACTTACACCATATATATGTCACCTGCTGGTAGCTCTGAAGGTTCTGAAGAAGATTTCTGTCTTGTTCCGGATGCAAAGGCTACTTTGGCGCTTATTTTTCCGCCTTTCTGGCTGGCATGGCATCGGTTGTGGTTGCCATTGATGGTATATTTTGTCGTAATTGCTGCAATTGTGATGATCGCTGTATGGAGCCCCGGTATTGCGGTTTCGTATCTTTCAATTTTGCCAGGATTTTATCTTCTGTTGGAAGGTTACCAGCTAGTGCGTCAGAATCTGGAAGCAAAGGGCTGGCAATATATAGGCGTTGTTGAAGGTGAAAATCGAGAAGAGGCTGAGATACGCTTTTTGGTTGATTCAGGCAAGGAAGTCACCAAACCTGCCCCTAAAATTCGAAATGATCACAAACCACTTGTAATAGCGACTAGCTCTAAATCAAATAACATGGGCCTTTTTCCGGAATAAAACATGCGAATTGCAATTATCGACTATGGCTCCGGAAACTTGCGTTCCGCACAAAAAGCTTTTGAGCGGGCAAGCGGAGAAGCAGGAATTACTGCTGATGTAAAGCTAACCAGCGACGCAGATTGGGTTCTAAAAGCGGATCGTATTGTGTTGCCTGGTGTTGGCGCATACGCAGATTGTCGTGCTGGACTTGACGCCGTTGACGGCATGGTTGATGCATTGGAAGAAACGGTTCTTAAACAAGCAAAACCGTTTTTGGGAATTTGTGTTGGAATGCAATTAATGGCTACACGCGGCCTGGAAAAAGCAACAACAATGGGTCTGAGCTGGATTGAAGCTGATGTGGTTAGAATGCAGCCTGAAGATACCAAATTAAAAATTCCGCAAATTGGCTGGAACACAATTGAAATTGTAAATCCGCATCCATTACTGGATGGGATTGAAACCGGTGATGAAGGTCTTCATGCTTATTTTGTGCATTCCTATCATCTGGAATGTAGAAAGCCTGAAGAGTGTATTGCAACAACTGATTATGGTGGCTCAGTTACAGCTATCGTGGGCCGCGATAATATGGTGGGCACGCAATTTCACCCGGAAAAAAGCCAGCGTCTAGGGCTGGCTCTAATTAGTAATTTTCTAAAATGGGCACCGTAATGTCAAAAATTTTATTTCCGGCAATAGACTTAAAAGATAGTGAATGTGTTCGCCTTAAACTTGGCGATATGAACGAAGCAACCGTCTATAATGAAAACCCGGGCGCACAGGCAAAGGCGTTTGAAGATCAGGGCTTTAAATGGCTGCACGTAGTGGATCTTAATGGTGCATTTGAAGGTGAAACCGTAAACGGAAAAGCGGTCGAGGCCATATTGGCAAATACCAAAAACCCTGTTCAGCTTGGCGGCGGCATTCGCACCCTCGATCATATAGAACATTGGCTGGACAAAGGCATTGCCCGTGTAATTTTTGGAACGATCGCAGTTAGGGATCCTGAGTTGGTCATAAAGGCATGTCAAAAATTTCCGGGCAAAATAGCAGTTGGTATTGATGCAAAAGGTGGCAAGGTTGCTGTTGAGGGATGGGCAGAAGCTTCTGAACTTGGTGTCATTGAGCTTGCACAAAAATTTGAGGGTGCTGGCGTGTCCGCCATAATTTATACAGACATTGATCGCGATGGAATTTTAACCGGCATCAATTGGCCCTCAACGATTGAACTGGCAAATGCCGTCTCAATTCCGGTAATTGCATCTGGCGGGTTAGCTTCCATAAAGGATGTGAGACGCATGGTAGAACCAGACTGTGCAAAGCTGGAAGGTGCCATCACTGGCCGCGCGCTTTATGATGGCCGTTTGGATGCAAGTGAAGCCTTAAAGGTTTTAAGCTCATGACGTTGAAAGTTAGAATTATTCCATGCCTGGATGTTGCCGATGGCCGGGTTGTTAAAGGGGTGAACTTTGTTGACCTTATCGATGCAGGCGATCCTGTTGAGGCAGCTATTGCTTATGATGCCGCGGGAGCGGATGAGCTTACGTTTCTTGATATTACTGCAACATCCGAAGGCCGTGCTGCAACGTTCGACATGATCGCCCGCACCGCTGAACAATGTTTCATGCCATTGACTGTTGGTGGCGGTGTTCGTGAAGTTGCTGATATTCGCAAATTTCTTTTGGCTGGCGCAGACAAGGTTTCAGTAAATACGACGGCTGTTAAAAATCCGGATTTTGTTGCAGAGGCTGCGGACAAATTTGGTGACCAATGCATTGTTGTGGCAATTGATGTAAAAAAAGTATCTGCCGAAGGCGATGTTGATCGCTGGGAAATTTTTACCCATGGCGGCAGAAAAGAAACAGGCATCGATGCTGTGGAGTTTGCCGAGCTTGTTGTATCAAAAGGAGCGGGCGAAATTTTGCTTACATCGATGGATCGTGACGGCACGCAGGTTGGTTATAATTTGCCGCTTACCCGGGCGATATCCGATGCTGTGCATGTGCCGGTAGTTGCTTCTGGCGGCGTTGGCAATCTGGATCATTTGGTGGAAGGGGTTACAAAGGGTGGTGCCAGCGCAGTATTGGCTGCTTCCATTTTCCATTTTGGTACTTATACGATTGGCGAAGCCAAAGCCCATATGCAAGCGGCTGGTATTCCAGTAAGAATGCAGACATAGTATGTTTTTAATTTGGACTGCCCGATGAAAGACTTCACCTTACAAGATCTAAATGAAATCATTGCCGCGCGCTCCCTGGAAGGAGCGGATGTTTCCTATACCAGTACGCTCCTTTCTGCAGGTACTGAAAAATGTGCCAAAAAATTTGGCGAGGAAGCCATTGAAGCAATTATCGCGGCAACCTCTGGAGACAAGGTTGAACTGGTTAAGGAAACAGCCGACGTGCTTTATCATTTGCTGGTGTTATTGCGCAGTGAGGGCATCATGCTTGAAGACATAATGATGGAGTTGCAAAAGCGCACTTCGCAATCAGGCCTAGAAGAAAAAGCTTCGCGATAATTCCATGAGTAATACCCAAGATAAATTTTGGCATCATGCTGATTTTCCTGAAGATGAAGATCGCATTTCACCGTACCGATTTTTCTCGGTTAAAGAGTGGCAAGCTTTTAAGGCTGACACTGTGATGACGTTAACAGAAGAAGAAATTGCAAGACTGCGTTCTCTCAATGATCCGATTTCCATGGAGCAGGTAGAACGCGTCTATCTTTCTATGTCCAGATTACTTTCAACTCACGTAGAAGCACTTCAACAGCTCTTCAAATTGCGAAGCAAGTTTTTGCAGTTTTCAGGAATGAAAACTCCATTTGTCATCGGTATTGCCGGCTCGGTAGCCGTTGGTAAATCCACCACGGCTCGTATTTTGAAAGAGCTCTTGGCACGCTGGCCATCAAGTCCGAAAATCGATCTGATAACCACCGATGGTTTTTTGAAACCTAATGCACAACTCAAACAAGAGGGCTTGATGGAACGCAAGGGGTTTCCGGAAAGTTATGATGTTGGGGAAGTTCTCCGGTTTTTGTCTTCGATTAAGGCAGGTGTGGAAACGGTAACTGCTCCCGTTTATTCTCACTTCAGCTATGATGTGTTGCCAGGTCAATTTACGAAAATAGATCGCCCCGACATTTTGATATTTGAAGGTATTAATGTTCTTCAATCCCGAGATATGTCTCGTGAGGGTGATAGCATCCCGTTGGTTTCTGATTATTTTGATTTTGCAATCTACATCGACGCCGAGGAACAGGACATCGAAGATTGGTATGTTACCCGGTTTATGGGACTTCGAGATACTGCATTTAGAGATCCAGCCTCTTTCTTTCATCATTATTCCACAACCAGTGATGAAGAAGCGTTTACTGAAGCAAAAAGACTTTGGGAAACAATAAACCTTGTAAATTTGCATGACAATATTTTACCCACGCGCCCGCGTGCAGATTTGATATTGAAAAAAGGTCGCGATCATTTAGTGGAAAAAGTAGCGCTTAGAAAATTGTAGCTGATTAAGTTGCTTTTGGTTTTATCCAGAAATATCTGGTTCCGTAATAAATCATCGCAACAATAATAGCGCCAAAAATGCCATCAATCGCATAATGCCAAGCTAGGTACACAGAACTAAACTCTATTAATAGAGCGTAGGATGCAAAAAGAATGCCCAGTTTTTTATTCACTTCGAAGGCAAAAAAGACATTCAAAGCAGCGATTGAAACATGAATACTTGGAAAAGCAGATATGCCGGTTCCAAAATCGGTGGAGTTGGTTGCATATGCATGCCAAAGAAAGTTTTGGAAACCAATGACGGTGTTGTTTTCATAAGCAGCGAGCAATTTTATTTGCTCGCCAAACCTGAAAGCATCACCAGTAACATTTTCATAAAAAGCTGGGCCAGCTGAGATATACATACCAGCAAGTAGATTTCCCACAACAACCCAGACTAGAATGAAGCAGGTGATGTATCGTTTTCTATAAAGTTTTTCTTGCGAAGAAATACACATTATAAACAGAATTGCCACAGTACTAGACTCTTGATCTGAATGCGTTGTTGAGTTTAGGTTTTGAACGCT
>JAAHTH010003320.1_pt1 | contig 11141 bp, 7 predicted proteins | sample 6116091 | NCBI WGS metagenome assembly JAAHTH01 (sample SAMN13939990, study PRJNA603662) | sponge metagenome | isolation source: marine sponge | host: Mycale hentscheli | place: New Zealand | collected 2006
ATGTTCCACTTCAAGACTATCCGGGGCTCTTAAAATGAGCGCAATCAACAAGCAATCTGTAGTATGGGCTCTGGAAGAACTTGCAAGTCGTGAAGAGCAGGAAAGGCTCTGGCTTTCCGATGGATCGTCGGGCCAAGTGTCCTCGTTTATCGAAGCAATTTGTGGGGTTTATGATGATGGTGGCGTTTCAAGAGCACTGAATTCAAACGGGCTTCCAATCGAACTTGCAACACGTTTCAAAGATTTGTCGATGTCTATTGACAAAGTACCTCAAGAGGTACCTCCTCAAGAACAAATTGATCATCCTGCGATGATAGAAATAATCCGACTTTCTAAGGAGTTGCTGGAGTTGATTGCAAAAAAACAGTGATTAGTTGCCTGTCCAGTAGCGGTAAGCTCTCATCGTTTGCCGAGCCGCCTCATGCTGATCGGGATACGGAAACGCCTCGGCGCAAAGATATCCCTCATAGTTGATCTGCTTTAAGGCATCAATGATTGGGCCGTACTGCATATGTCCGAGTCCCACAGGCCGACGATTACTATCAACAAAGTGAACGTGCCCGACCCATTTCCCACCTTGCAATAACGCTGCGGCTATATCGGCCTCCTCGATATTCATGTGGAAAAGATCGCATAGCAGACGCACATTGTTGGTCGAGAGTGACTCAAGCATGCCAACGCCATCTTCGACGGTGCAGCATTGGCGTGTTTCATAGCGGTTCAAAGGCTCATAGATAAGCGGCACATCATATTGGGCTGCATGAGCACCGCCATCTTCCAATGCTTCGCACAAATAGCCTCTCGCAGTGTCGGGGGCGCCAGTGTGGCCGCTTGGGCCCTGCATCGAGCCGATGATTGCGGCAGCGTTAAATTGACCAGCACAATCAATAATACTTCGTACAAAGGCGCGAGCTTGCTCTCTTTTCCCGGCATCAGGGTCAGCCAACTGCAATCGGTGCTTCACCCAGCCAGCACCAGTGCCAAGAGCGGCCAACTTCAAATTGGCTGAATCCAGCATCGAACGCAACGCGTCTACATCGATCACCTCCGGCCCCGGCGCAAATATTTCAACAGCGTCGTAACCCAGTTCCGCTGCAAAAGCAATCGATTGCTCGAGCCCATCCCAAAGTACGAATGGACCGCCACGCGCTTCCTCAACGAGACTGATAGTGATGCAAGATTTCATGATGATTCCCGGTATCTGGAAAGTAAATCGAACTGAAAGGATTACCTGCCGACATCGTTTCGATTTCCAACGAGTCAGACATTGAAAATGAGCTGGTTTCAGGCTTAACCACTGAACCCCGTCGAGCATTTCGCTGTCGAGAGCGACCTAATGACATCACTCGACAGCAATATTTTGAATGCACATTATCATGCAAAAACCCGTTTTCTGATTGTCATCAATACAAGTGAGCGCACTCAACCGTCGTTATTCTCGGGCCTTCCTTCGGTATAGACCCAGTTGTGAATTGGTTTGAGGATTTCCTTAACATCAGCAACAAGTCTTTCATCCATCGGCTCTTCAAGCCAATCACACCACTGCGAAACACGCTGGGGATTTGCTGAACCTGTGACACAACTGGTAAACGCCGGATTAGCCACTGAATACTGCAGCGCTAGCTTGGCAATATCACTGCCTTGATCTGAACAATATTTCGCTGCTTTGGCAGCTACCTCGCGGACCTCTGGAGTCGCTTTGTGCCACTCAGGAAGCGCTGCACTGGTTAGCAGGCGGGCAGAAAATGGAGCTGCATTGATCAGACCGACATTTTTCTCTTGGCAGGGTTCGATCAGAGACAGCGCCATGTCATTCTGAAGGGTGTAATGATTGTAGGAAAGGACAACATCAAGATCGGCACGCTCCAGCATCTCGGTAAAAATCTTCATTGGATATCCACTCACCCCAATGAAGCGCACCTTGCCTTTCTCGACCTGCTTTCTGAGCGCGGGAATCGTCTCTTCAACAATCTGATCCAGCTCAACAAACTCAATATCATGACAAAACACAATGTCCAGATGATCGACACGCATCCGCTCCAACGAGATATCGATACTTTCAGCAACACGTCGAGCACTAAAATCAAAATGCTGTGGTGCGTATCGACCCAACTTGGTGCTCAACGTGTAAGAGTCTCTCGGAATTTCAGGTAACACCTGCCCCAACATGACCTCACTCATGCCACGTCCATAATAGGCAGCCGTGTCGATGTAATTCATGCCACGATCCAAGGCCACTTTCACACATTGCAACGCTTCGCCAACGTCGATACGCCGAAACTCTGCACCTATGGACGAGGCACCAAACGAAAGCACGGGAAGGTCAAGGCCGGTATCGGCCAGAGGTCGGGTTTCCATAGTCAAACAGAACGAAGAATGAATGAGTTATTTACTGGAACACAATTGTTCCCTAAGCGGGACCGCAAGCTTACCAGAAATCAACCACCACACACCCCGACCACTTGTTTCCGGTCACCATCATGGGACCGATTTCTAACCTGTTACGGTGGATTCCAAACCAAAACGATCAGGCAATGGTTGCAAAGTTACAACTCCAACAACAATGTAAAAGTGGCGGTGAATCAGCTATCATGCCGTCTGATCTAGCCAGCGGTACTAAAACACTCCACCAATGAATCCCAATTCACATTGAGCAGCCGCTCAGCAGACAATCGCAGTCAGAACAATTCCCACCAGACAGCTTTTCACCATATCGCAGAGACGATTCCTCAGGACTTCCCTCGGTATCCTACCCCCCCGACCACTGAAGAGTGACGCACAGCTGTTACGAGACCAATATTTTCCGACGCTCATGCTTCCAATGCCGGCTCCTGAAATCCAGATTCCAGCAATCTTGGACCTGAATCTCAGCTTGACGTTGGCTGCATCGAAGGCTGCCCATGCTACAATAGATGGTTTCCCCCACTACAAGCAATTTCCCCAAAACACATTCAGATCACGAGCCAATCCCAATGCAGATCACACCTTTTTGGCGACCGACTCTTCTGCTGATTATGCTCGGCACACTGGTGCAACTGCCAGCGTTCAGTGGCGAGCAAACGGAACTGGCAAATGCTCTACTGAAGCAGTCAGGATTCACCGGTGGTTTCATCGTCGAATTGGGCAGCACTTCGGGGGATCTTGCAAAAGATCTTCGCCAAAATGAGGCGACCCAGATTCACGGCCTTGTCCGTAAACCGGAAACGCTTTCAGCCATTCGTGAGAGTGTTCGTGAATCGAGCCAATACGGCGACATCGCATTTGATAATTTTTCCGGAAGCGTTCTCCCATACACCGACAACCTGGTCAATCTTTTGATCACAGAAGACATCGGTGAGGTACCACTGGACGAAGTATTGAGAGTTCTCGTTCCCAACGGTGTTGCCATGATCAAATCTGGCAACAAATGGGAAAGAACCGTCAAGCCACGTCCCGAGGACATCGACGAGTGGTCACACTATCTCCATGACGCAACCGGCAATTCAGTTGCTCACGATGATCAGGTCGCCCCACCCCGACACCTTCAGTGGGTCGGCAGTCCTCGTTGGTCACGCCACCATGACCGCATGGCGAGCATGAGTGCGTTGGTGTCCACTGGCGGACGCATGTTCTACATCATGGATGAAGGCAGTCGAATTTCCATTCAGTTGCCTCCCAAATGGAAACTCATTGCTCGTGATGCGTTCAATGGATCTGTGCTGTGGAAACGTGATATCGAAAATTGGCAAACTCACCTGTGGCCGCTCAAGAGTGGGCCAACCCAGTTATCGCGACGCCTCGTTTCTTCCCAAGATACGGTTTTCACAACACTCGGTTACAACGCACCGGTAACAGCGATCAATGCAGCAGACGGAAAGACGCTTCGTGAATACGAAGGGAGCGATGCAACCGAAGAGATCATTCACACCAACGGAATGCTATTCCTTGTGGTCCGAAAAGGTGAGGCTGAACTTCAGAACTATGTTCCACTGAATGGCCGAGTGGGTGACCAGGCACAAGTTCGCTCCCTGTTTTGGAATGAGGAGCCTCGCGTCGTAATGGCATTTGATGCGAAATCAGGCGAACAACTCTGGGCGCGTCGCACGCAAATTTCACCTCTGACTTTGGCTGCCAATGGATCACAACTATACTTTCATGATGGCGAGCGGGTAGTCGCTCTGAATCAGAAGAGCGGGGAACCAGCGTGGCAGACGAATCCACTGACGCGCCGTCAATCATTCACGTTCAACTTTGGCCCACGGTTGGTTTTGCACGATGATGTCGTGCTGTACGCCGGTGGTGACGGCAACCTATCAAGCTTTGATGCCAAGAGCGGTGAAAAACTGTGGGGATCGAGTTTTCCAAATAGCGGCTACCAATCTCCCCAAGATCTGATGGTCGTCAACGGTTTGGTTTGGCTGGCACCCCTGACATCTGGAAAAGATTCCGGAGTCTACACGGGACGTAATCCGCGGACAGGCAAAGTCGAAAAAGAGTTTGCTCCCGATGTTGATACTTATTGGTTCCATCATCGGTGTTATATCGCCAAAGCAACTGACAATTTCCTGATGCCATCTCGCACTGGAATTGAGTTCGTGGACCCCGATAGCGAACACTGGGACATCCATCACTGGGTCAGGGGAGGTTGCCTGTACGGTGTGATGCCATGCAACGGCTTGACCTATGCTCCTCCGCACAATTGCGCCTGCTACCCGGAAGCGAAACTATTCGGCTTCAACGCTCTTGCGGCGCCCTCATCAACGCGTCCAATTCCAGCCATTGTTCCCGAGGCAGGCCGACTTGAAACGGGGCCTGCAGCGGAAACACCACTGACAACAACCGATGATGCACAGAATGATAAAGACTGGCCCACTTATCGACACGATGCAACTCGCAGTGGGACCATGGGCGAACCGATCCGTGGAGAAGTGAAAACGAAATGGACTACTGAATTGGGCGGAAGACTGACGGCTCCTGTGATTGCAGACGGCACTGTTTATGTTGCACAAATCGATGAACACACACTCGTCGCGCTCAATCACGCGGATGGCACTGAGCGTTGGACCTACACGATTGGTGCTCGAATTGACTCTCCACCAACGATTCACCGAGGTCGCGTTGTGTTTGGTGGAGCGGACGGTTGGGTTTACTGCCTGTCCACCGATGGTGAACTGGCATGGCGTTATCGTGCTGCCCCCATGGACCGTCGCACCATGGCATTTGAGCAACTTGAATCGCTATGGCCTGTGCATGGCAGTGTCCTGATTCACAACGACATTGTTCACTGCGTGGCAGGACGTTCCATTTTTCTGGACGGTGGACTCCGTTTGTTGCGACTCGACCTCGCCACCGGAGAAAAACTGTCTGAAACTCTGATGGACGAAAAGAATCCGGAGACAGGGAATAACATTCAGGAAAAACTGCAGGTACTACAAATGCCGGTTGGCCTACCTGACATTCTTTCCACTGATGGCAAACACATTTTCATGAAGTCGCAAAAGTTTGACATGGAAGGCAACCGGCTTGAAATCGGTCCGAACTCGGGTGACTTTGCTGGGCAAGCATCAAAACAGCGAGGTGAAGATGCTCATATTTTTGCTCCCATGGGCTTCTTGGATGAAACTTGGTTTCATCGGTCTTACTGGGTGCTCGGGCAAAGTTTTGCAGGAGGGCATGGTGGCTACTATCAGGCGGGGAGATTTGCACCTTCCGGTCGTTTGCTTGTCAACGGAAACGGTTACGTGTTCGGCTATGGTCGCAAGCCTGAATATCTGCGTTGGACAACCACACTGGAACATCAGTTGTTTGCTGCCGAACCCAATCCTCCTGAAATCCCCAAGGACTTTGGCAAACGTAAAGCTGGTCCTACAGGAACCTATACCCAATTCCAAAAAACACCCAGCCTCAACCCAGCGAATCAACCAATCACTGTTGAAGCGTGGGTGACTTCGACACGCCCGCAGGGAGTCATCATCGCTCGTGGTGGCCCTGCTGACGGATTCGCTTTGTCACTGAAGAATGGTCGTCCCGAATTCCACATTCGCTCCAATGAAAAACTGACCACGGTCACGGCGAAGAAACGAATCATCGGTGGCTGGCATCATGTCGTCGGGGTACTCGAAAAGGACAAGAGCATGAAGGTCTATGTTGATGGTGAACTATCTGCTCAGGGTACAGCGAGCGGCTTGATCAAGACGGATCCGATACAACCCATGGAAATCGGTACCGACGGCGCATCGGCGGTGGGTAATTACACCAACGCACAATTTACCGGGGTCATCGACGAAGTCCGACTCTATTTCCTGGCGGCCAATGCTGAGCAGATTGCCAAACGCCACAAAGATGGATCCGAGATTTCCAGTAATGCTGCTCTGGCGGTCAGCTTTGACGATGGTACGGCACGCGACTTGGGCTTGAACCGGAATGATGGCACTGTCGAAGGAGCCAAACTGGTCGACGGCAAAGTAGGAATGGCCTTTCAATACTCCGGCAAAAAGAAGGGTGGCAACGCGACCGCACCTGGGAACAGCCTCGTTGACCCCAAGTGGACCGAAGATGTGCCTATCTACGTGAGATCCATGCTACTTTCCGGTGGCAGACTTTTCATTGTCGGGCCCCCCGACATCATTGATGAAGAATCAACCTTTCAGAAACTGACCGAAAAAGATGAACAGGTGCAAAAACTGCTCGCCAAGCAGGACCAGGTACTCAATGGAACCGAGGGATCATTGCTTCTTTCAGTGAACATCGACACTGGCAAGATCGATGATCGCATCGAATTGACGTCGCTGCCAGCATGGGACGCACTTGCTGGTGCCGAAGGAAAGTTGTTTCTTTCGACCCTGGATGGTTCTGTCATCTGCTTTGGAAGTGAGTCCGAGTGATCCGATGACTGAACGAGTCCCCTTCCAAACAGTTGCTTCGGTCGCAAAGGTACTACTTGCGTTTTCCATCTTCGTGATGTCTGGCTCTGCTGCAGTGGCTTGCAACATTCCAGTGTTTCGATACGCCTTGGAACGCTGGCAACCTGACAACTGCGAGTTGATTCTGTTTCACCGAGAGCCATTGACGACAAATCAGCAAACAATGCTGGACCAGTTAATGGAACAACAAATATCGCGAAACGAGGATACTTCCAGTTCCTTGACCCTGAGTGACCTTGCTTCACCGACACCAGCGCACGCTCATTTGTGGAATTCAATCCGAACAAACTTCAATCAAAAGATCACAGAACCTTACCTTGTCGTCCGTATGAAACTTGGAAAAGGTCGCGTCGTTAACGGATGGCATGGGCCACTTTCCGATGCAATCGAAGTGGGCATCCTTGATTCACCCATCAGACGTGAACTATCCAAAAGACTGTTGTCAGGTCACTCAGTCGTCTGGGTCGTGGTCCGAGCGGATACAAAAACAGATTCTCTGCCCGCAACTCAGAACTTCAATGCAAAAGCTGACGCTGCTTTGAAAACCAGTTTTTCATGGCTGACCAACAATCTTGAATTACCCGAAGGAATCGGGCTACCGGGATCAGAACTGCATTCAGAAATTCCCCTCCTACTAAAATTCAGCACATTGGAGATCAGTCGTGAAGATGTGAAGGAGAGCTTTCTGATCAATTTATTTTCTGAGTTACAACCAGCAGCCACCGCGCGAGGCGAAAATTTGATCGTTCCCGTATTTGGACGTGGACGTGCATTAGAAGTCATCCCTGCTTCGGTCCTGACGAGTTCACTCATCAGAGACCTGACCGTCTTTCTAAGTGGTGCCTGCTCGTGTCAAGTAAAAGATCAGAATCCTGGCTTTGATTTACTGATGTCAGTTGACTGGAATACCAAGTTGTTTGGGAAAGGAAATGCACCACCGCCCGTGCGATCAGATCGTGATCGCCTCAATCAAAAACCGGAATTGTTAACGATTCCAACTGGAAACTGAACTTTGCCCAAGAAGATGCAGAGCTTCTTCTAATGCAAACGCCGTAACGTAGGTAAGACATGAACAAAATGCTCGTAGTAATGCTGGGATCAATTGTCGCACTCGGCGCCATGATCTGGATACTGCAAAGTGGCGCCCAGCGAAAAAACTCGCCTGACGTGACAGAAACCAACACAACAGACCCTCTCATGTTCTTCTGCGCCGCCAGCAACCGCGCGGTCATGGAAAAGATTGTTTCTGATTACAAGGAAGAATATGGACGCGAAATCGATCTCCAGTACGGTGGCTCCCAAACGCTACTATCACAGTTGGAGGTGACAGGCGCCGGGGATTTGTACCTTCCTGCTGACGACAGTTACCTCAATACTGCGAAAGAAATGAAACTCATTTCGGAAGTGCTGCCCATCGCCAAAATGGAAGTTGTTGTGGCTGTACCAAAGGGTAACCCGAAATCGATCCAGAAAAATGAGGATCTGCTGCGGGAAGATGTGAAGCTGGTTCAGGCGAATCCGGACGCCACTGCGGTCGGTAAAGTAACCAGACGAATGTTGAAGGAATCAGGACAGTGGGATGCGCTCGACAAAGGCACCACCGCTTATCGCACGACCGTGACAGAAGCAGCGAATGATCTACTCGTGGGGGCTGCAGATGCAGCGATCGTATATGATGCCGTGTTGCACACCTATCCTGATTTGGAGTTTGTAAAGTTACCTGAATTTTCCGCAGGGACATCGCTCGTTGCTTTGGGAGTGACCCGGCAAACCAAGCAGCCCAGTGCAGCCTTACACTTTGCCCGCTATGTGACAGCCCGAGACCGCGGCCTTGCAAATTATGCAGAACATGGTTTCCAAGTTGAGAAAGGTGATGCCTGGACAGAAACTCCCGAACTCAACTTGTTTGCCGGTTCAATGCTCCGCCCCGCCATTGAAGATACGGTCAAAAAATTCGAAAAGCGGGAAGGAGTTCGCGTCAATACTGTGTACAACGGATGTGGCATCCTGGTTGCTCAGATGAAAGCTGGGCAAGTACCGGATGCCTACTTTGCCTGCGATACAGAGTTCATGGAACAAGTTCCCGACCTATTTCCTGAACCGACCGATGTTTCGCAGAATGAACTGGTCATCATTGTCAAGAAAGGTAACCCGCATGGAATTGCTGGTTTGCGAGACCTGACCAAGGACGGATTGCGAGTGGGCATTGGTCATGAGAAACAGTGCGCGATGGGCTGGGTCACACAGAACACCTTTCGAGAGGGTGGTGTCCAACAGGAAGTGATGGAAAACGTCACGGTCCAAACCCCAACGGGTGATATGCTTGTCAACCAAATGCGAGCAGGATCACTCGATGCCGCTGTTGTTTATCTGAGCAACACCGCAGGTTCAGGTGAGTTCCTTGATGCTGTCCGCATCCAGGGACTTGATTGCAGCGTCGCGACGCAACCCTACGCAATCACACCCGACTCACCAAACGCGTTGACTGCCAGTCGACTGTTCCAGCAAATCTGCTCAACCGATTCTCAGGACAGCTTCATGGCTGAAGGCTTTCGCTGGAAACTTGACACGGAGTCCAGCGCAGAAAATGACTGAACCGGCAATCCAACGAACAGCTGAATCAAAAAGCAAGCTTAGACGAAGATGCTCAGACCTGCCCTTTTTTCTGGTCATGAGCGGCATTTCCTCATGCTTCATTCTGCTTATCGTCTTATTAATCGCTGCCGACCTGATGTTCACCTCATTTGAGGATTTCAGGGCCGCAGTGATGAAACCGGAGATACAGTCGGCATTTCGCCTGACCATCCTTTCCTGCACCATCGCGGCGTTGCTCTCCATTTGGGTTGCCACACCGCTTGGATATCTGCTTTCGCGATACCGATTTCCGGGACGTCTGCTGATTGATACGATCGTCGACATTCCGATCGTGCTGCCGCCACTGGTATTGGGGCTTAGCCTCCTCATCCTTTTCCACCTTCCCTTCGGGAACTGGGAACTGGAGGCATGGCTTCGTGACGACATCGGGTTTCCTATCACCTACCGTTGGCCAGCGGTGATCCTTGCACAATTCAGTGTTTCCTGTGCATTCGCTGTCCGAACCATGCGAGTTACTTTTGATCAGATCAACCCGCGTGCAGAGGACGTTGCCCGAACGCTGGGCTGTACTCGCGGACAGGCATTCCTGCAGATCGCTTTGCCGCAATCGTGGCGTGGCATGATCGCGGCAACTACCATCGCGTGGGCACGAGCCTTGGGTGAGTTTGGCCCAATTCTGGTATTCGCTGGGGCGACCCGGATGCGAACAGAAGTACTATCAACCACCGTGTTTCTGGAACTCTCGATCGGTCAACTCAACGCCGCCGTCGCCGTCTCTCTGCTGATGGTCGCGATGGCTGTCGTCGTGCTCGTCGTCCTACGTGTATTGGGGACCGGATTGACGTCATGATCGAGTTCCAACAAGTATGTATCCGTGCTGGTGACTTTCACTTGAAGGATATCTCATTTGAGATTGGTAGTGGCCAATACGCCGTTTTGATGGGGCGAACAGGGCGGGGCAAGACCACCATCCTGGAATCCCTTTGCGGACTAAGACGCGTACAAAGTGGAAAAATCATGATCCGTGGCATGGATGTCACAGACTGGGCACCCGGAGATCGGGAAATTGGCTACGTTCCGCAAGATCTCGCTCTGTTCCCTACCTTTTCAGTCGCGGAACATCTCCAGTTTGCATTGCGTTTGCGACGATTTCACGCAACGCAAATTGAGCACCGTGTGAATGAATTGGCAGAAATGCTGGGCATTACCCATCTGCTGAAACGGCAGATCGAGGGACTTAGCGGGGGTGAGTCTCAACGTGTCGCGCTTGGTCGTGCACTTTCTTTTCGTCCCACTGTGCTACTGCTTGATGAACCGTTGAGCGCACTGGATTCTGAAACCCGTGAGGAAATACAGACGCTTTTGCGTACACTGACCGACAACACCGGTGTCACGACATTACACATCACCCACAACACCGCCGAGGCAACAGCGCTCGCCGATCGGCGTTTCCATATTGCCGATGGTCAAGTGATCGAAGAATTTGTGAAGTAAAGCGGACCACCCAGCCCAACAGATTCAGCCTCAGGCTGACAGCCTGTGCAATCAGTTCCTAATTCTTGACTGCTGCTGGTTCAGGCTTCTTCTCCGCAGCTGCCTTCTCTGCAGCTGCCTTCTCTGCAGCTGCCTTCTCTGCAGCTGCCT
>JAAHTH010003322.1_pt1 | contig 11138 bp, 10 predicted proteins | sample 6116091 | NCBI WGS metagenome assembly JAAHTH01 (sample SAMN13939990, study PRJNA603662) | sponge metagenome | isolation source: marine sponge | host: Mycale hentscheli | place: New Zealand | collected 2006
AATATCATGAGTGAAAATAGAGATAATGATTTTGACTATACTCGAGAAACCCTTTACGACCTAATCAATAAAGGTCGTGAGGGTATCGAAGAGATGATCGAAGTTGCAAGACAAAGTGAACATCCGAGAGCATATGAGGTATTGGCAAAACTGATTAAGGATACTGCTGATACTTCCTCTCAACTTATGGACTTACATAAGAAAGTAAAGGAAATAGATAATATCATTGCTCCCCAGCAAAAGCAACTCGGTCAGACTACCAATAATAATCTGTTTGTTGGATCTACAACCGAACTTCAACGCATGTTGAAAGACTTGGGAGACCAGCAGGTAGAACCGATTGAGCACGATTCAGGACACAACGAAGACAGCGGGGCATAACCATTACCTTGGCAATCCTCATGTAAAGAAAGACGGCATTGAGGAAGACTGGACTCCGGATAAAGTCCAAGAGTATGCTAAGTGTATGGCAGACCCGATTTACTTCGCACAGAAGTTTATCAAGATCATCAACTTGAACGAAGGATTAGTTCCGTTTGAACTCTATCCATATCAAGAAGAGATGTTCAAACACTTCAGAGAAAATCGTTTCTCTGTAGTCCTTGCTTGTCGTCAGTCAGGCAAGTCTATTTCCTCTCTTGCGTTCCTACTCTGGTACGCTATGTTTACCCCAGAGCAAACTATCGCAGTCCTCGCCAACCGAGGAGCGACCTCTCGTGAGATGTTAGCACGTATCACTTTGATGCTTGAGAACTTACCCTTCTACCTTCAACCAGGATGTAAGACACTAAACAAAGGTAGTGTAGAGTTCAGCAACAATAGTAGAATCCTTGCAGAGTCGACGAGCAGTAGTTCCATTCGTGGATTCTCTGTCAACTTACTCTTCCTTGACGAGTTTGCATTTGTTGAAAAGGCGAACGAGTTTTACACCTCAACGTATCCTGTAATATCATCTGGTAAAGATACGAAGGTTATCATTTGCTCTACTGCAAATGGTATCGGTAACCAGTTCCATAAGATCTGGCAAGGTGCTGAGCAAGGCGTCAGTGAGTACAAATCATTTAGAGTGGATTGGTGGGACGTTCCTGGGCGAGACGAGAAGTGGAAGGAACAAACTATTTCAAACACTTCAGAACTTCAGTTTGATCAAGAGTTTGGCAACACGTTCTTCGGAACTGGGCAAACACTTATTGGACCACAAGCATTATTGGGGTTCAAAGCAGCACGTCCCAAGAGAATCTTGGAAAACGGTGACCTGCTAATCTATGACGAGGTCAGAGCAGACTCAAAATATGTTATGACTGTTGACGTAGCAAAAGGTAGAGGACAGGATTTTAGCACCTTTCAGGTATTTGATATATCCGCGAGACCCTTCAAACAAGTTGCGGTGTATCGTAATAATCTTATCTCTCCAATACTCTACCCTGACATTATCTATAAGTACGCGAATCTCTACAATCAGGCATATGTTGTGATTGAGAGTAATGATGCAGGACAACTTACTTGTCATGGAATGCATCATGAGTTAGAATATGAGAACCTTCATTACAACAGTAGCATTAAGTCTACAGGTATCGGAGTTGAAATGACTCGCCGTACTAAAAGACTGGGTTGTTCTGGATTCAAGGACTTGGTTGAAGAGAATAAACTTGAGATTGTTGACGAAGAGACTATCATGGAGATCAGTACCTTCGAGGCGAAGGGTGCATCCTACGAAGCATCCGATGGTAACCATGATGATTTGGTAATGAATCTGGTAATGCTTGGGTTTATAATATCAACTCCATACTTCCAAGAACTAACTGATATCAATGTGAAGAAGATGATGTTTGAACAACGTATGGCAGAGATCGAAGCAGACGTTCCTCCCTTTGGTTTCCACAATACCTATACTCCAGAGGACGATATTACCTACGAGGACAGAATGGATCCTTGGAGTTTGGTAGACAAAGATGACGAAGAAGAGTTGGCAAATATTGTCAACCAACGCTGGATGCCCTAAAGTTTTGCTTATATAAATATAACCAATGATAACCTATTAATGGGTTACTTCCTTATTATGAACAATCTTATTATACTTTTTCTGAAAGAGGAATAACAAATGGCACTTACTACTCCATCAATGTCGCCATCTATTACCGTAAGAGAATTTGACTTAACTGGTATTGCGCCAAATGTCGAAACTTCTTTGACCGGTATGGTAGGACGATTCAAATGGGGACCAGTGAATGATCCTGTTTTGTTGGGAAATGAAGACGAACTCGCAAACACTTTCGGTACTCCGGATGATGATTTTGCCGTCGAATACTTTTCAGCGACCCAGTTTCTTAAATACTCTGGTAACCTATACGTAAACAGACAAATCTCCCAAGGTAACGTAGCAGTTGGCGATTCTGCCTTCAATGCTGCAATCGACGGAGCAGCAGTTCAGGTAATGAACGAAGTTCATTTTGAGCAACAAGACATCGATTTGATGTGGTTGGCAAAATGGCCAGGAGATATGGGTAACTCCCTATCGGTAAAAACATTCTCACGTGCAGCAGGTAGTTCAGACTCTCAGCATCTTCAAAGTTGGAGAAACTGGGATTACGCTGATCGCTTTGATGATCTTCCAGGAACTTCTGTTTGGGCAGAAAACCTTGCTGGTCCTGTGACGAATGACGAAATGCATATCGTAGTTATTGATTCCGATGGCGGTTTAACTGGTACCAAAAATACTGTTCTCGAGACTTTCTCGTATGTTTCAGTTGCAAAGGGTGCTAAAACTGCTGACGGTGGCGATAACTTCACTAAGTCAGTAATCAACCAAGGGTCAGAGTACATCTGGTTCGGAGAGTTTGATTCTGCTGATCCATCTACTGCCATTGGCGGTAACTGGGGCACGAAACCACAACGTGGTGTTGCCACTGACTATGCTACTGCTACAGTTGCATCAGGAAGTTGGGCAATGAGTGCTGGTAAAGACGGTGCTGCTTTAGACGTTGGTGATTACAAACTTGGATTTGATAACTTCAAGATGGTCGACGAGATCGACGTCCAGATGCTTATTGTCCCAGGAATGAACACTGCCGATGATCAGGTAGAAATCACTTCCTATGTAAACAGTATTGCTGCCCTTACTCGTAAGGATTGCGTCGCTGTTACTTCACCAAACCGTGCTGCTGTTGTTAACAACTACGATGCAGTTGATGATACTTTGGCGACGACAGATCGTTTCCCGAGTTCTTCATACTTGATCGTTGATAACAACTATCTCAAAACGTATGACAAGTATAACGATCAGTGGATCTATATTCCTGCTGCTTCTACTACTTGCGGTATTATGGCACTGACGGATTATAACTATGGTCCATGGTGGTCACCTGCTGGTGAGCGTCGCGGTGAATACTTCGGTGTGAGCAACCTTGCTTACTCTCCTAACAAACTGGAACGTGATTCGCTCTATAAAAAGAACGTCAATCCTATTGTTCAGTTTGCTGGTCGTGGTATCTTACTGTTTGGGGATAAGACTAAACTGTCACGTCCTTCAGCGTTTGATCGTATCAACGTACGTCGTTTGTTCCTTGCTCTGGAAAAAAGTATTTCCGAAGCATCACGCAACTTCCTCTTCGAGTTCAACGACGAGTTTACTCGTGCTGAGTTCGTAGCGATTGTTGAACCTCTTCTCCGTGAAGTTCAGTCAAAACGTGGTATCTTTGACTATCACGTCCAATGTGACGAGTTGAACAACACGCCAGAGGTCATTGATCGCAACGAGATGGTCGCGACTATGTTCATCAAACCCGCACGGTCAATCAACTACATCACTCTTAACTTTGTCGCTACGCGAACTGGTTTGGACTTTGATGAAGTTGTTGGCAAAATTAACTTTTAACCGAACCATCTAAAGGAGAATTCTCATGGCAGATTTAAGAGTAGATCGGTTCAGAGCACAATTGGTAGGCGGTGGTGCACGTGCTAACATGTTTGAGGCGAACATTACGTTCCCAGGATATGCTGGCGGTAACACCGAAGTAACTAACTTTATGTGTCGGTCGGCACAACTTCCTGGTTCAGTCCTAGGTGTGGTAGAAGTACCGTTCCGTGGTCGAATCATTAAGTTGGCGGGTGATCGAACCTTTGAACCGTGGACTATCACCATCTATAATGATACCGATTTCCTAGTGCGTGATGCTTTTGAGAGTTGGATGAATGGACTTAACACCCATATCACCAACTTGTCACCAGAAGCAAACAACTCTGGTATTGGCGGATATGCTGCTAATATGGAAATCAATCAACTTGACCAAAACGGTACTATTGCGAAACAGTACATACTCAAGAATGCGTTCCCGACGAACGTCGCTGCGATCGAATTAAATTACGATCAAGCAACGACAATCGAAGAGTTCCAAGTCACGATTGAGTACGACTACTGGACTAACGATAACGTCTCGTAGAGTTGATATAAGTAAAGAAGTAAAGTGGGGACTCCTTTCGGGGAGTCCCCTTTCTTATCACAAAGGTTTTATAATATGGCAGACAATGTAGAAAAAGCAGCGAAAGCAGTAAAATTATTCGGTTTTGAAATAAAGAGATCGAAGAAAGAAGACGAAGCAGTTACTCCTCTTTCACAAGCATCTGTAGTCGCTCCCACTGATGATGATGGTGCTGGTTACGTTACCAGTCCTGCATACCATTACGGTATGCATCTTGACATCTATGCTGATCTTCAAGTAAAAGACCACGCAGATCTTATTCGTAAGTATCGTGTGATGGCAACCCATCCTGAAGTTGATATGGCGATTGAAGAAATTGTTAATGAAGCAATTGTTCATCCCCAATACAACGAAAACAAAGTGGTTGATCTTGACTTAGATTCCGTTGGGGTATCTGAAAGTGTCAAGAAAAAAGTCCACGAAGAATTCGCATACATTCTCAAATTGCTTTCGTTCAATGAACGAGCACACGATATGTTCCGGCAATGGTATATCGATGGGAGAACGTATCACCACTTGGTTGTTGACAAGAACAACCTCAAGGCAGGTCTCAGAGAGATTCGTAATATCGATGCTCTTAAGATCCGCAAAGTAAAACACGTAAAGAAAAAAGAAGAGAACGGTATCACTCTTGTCGATAAAGTCGACGAGTTCTATATCTACTCTGAGAAGTCTGCATCTGCTTGTGCACCTCAAGGTGGCCAAGGTTGGGCAGCAAACAATGCTAACACTCAGGCAGTTCGACTCAGCAATGACTCAGTGAGTTATGTGACGTCAGGACTACTTGATGAGATGAAGTCAAAGGTCATCTCCCATCTGCACAAAGCAATGCGACCGATTAATCAGTTGCGTATGATGGAAGACTCTCTTATCATCTACCGTTTGGCACGCGCACCAGAGCGTCGAATCTTTTATGTTGATGTTGGTAACTTACCGAAGGGTAAAGCAGAAGCATACATCAACACTTTGATGACTCGATATCGTAACAAACTCGTGTACGACCAATCAACAGGCGAACTCAAAGATCAGCGTAAACATATGTCTATGCTTGATGACTTCTGGTTGCCTCGTCGTGAAGGTGGTCGAGGTACTGAGGTGTCTACACTTCCTGGTGGTTCTAACCTTGGCGAGATTGATGATATCAGATACTTCCAACGAAAGGTTTATCAGGCACTGAACGTTCCTGTCTCTCGTCTTGAACAAGAGCAGGCATACTCATTAGGTCGTGCCACTGAAATCACTCGGGAAGAAATTAAGTTTCAGAAATTTATTACTCGACTCCGAATGCGTTATGCAAAAGTGTTCACTGGAATCCTACGACAACAGTTGGTACTGAAAGGTATCATCACTGACATCGACTGGGTTGATCACTTCCATAACAACATCCGTGTTGAGTATTATAAGGATAACCATTACACAGAACTCAAAGATGCTGAAGTCCTTGCCGGACGCCTGAACCTCATGGATCAAGCGACTCAGTATGTGGGCGAATATATATCTAAAGACTGGGTAATGAAGAACATCTTCCGCTTTGACGAAAAGGAAAGAGCGGATATGAAACTGGAAGTAGATAAGGAAATCGAAGACGGTGATGTCGATCCAGATAAAGAACGGGAAAGTGGAGGTGACGGATATGGCGAACCTCAACAACCGCAGGTGAATCCTATAGATCCATCTAAAGAAAAGCAGGACTCTAATAGAGATTCTGATACAAGTAGTCCCTCAAGAAGAGTAGTCACAAGGAGATAACTATGGCAATTTTAAAAAGAAAACCAACACCTGTTACACCCCCAGCAGAAAAATAATCGAATTGAATAACATTAATATGGAGATATGATATGTCAGACGTAGAAGAACAAGAATCCACAATGGATGCATTTTTAGATGCGGTGCACAAACAAAACCTTGTGCAATCAAGATCGCACTTTGATAACCTTATGGGTCAGAAGATTGGTGCTCAACTTGACGCAGAGAAAATTGCCGTCGCTAGTTCCATCTATGGTCTACAAGATACTGATGTGGAAGAACTCGAAGCAGAGGCAGATGAACTAAAACAATCAGCATCTGATGAGTATGAAGAACTTGAATCTGAAATCGAAGGCGCATTCGTTGAAGACGAATACACTGAAGATGAAGAGCAGAAATAATATAAATAATCTCAACGTTTTATATAAATAATTCTAATATGAAAACATTTGAAGCATTCAGAGCACCCTCTAAGGGTAAGTCGGTTTGGAAGAAGAAGTTCAAAAAGATTCCTACTGAAATCATCAAGGGCACAAAAGGGTTCACCGCTATGATTGACGGCGACCCACTCGATACCTTCCGCTCTGAGAAGGATGCCCAAAAAGCAATCGAACTTGCTATTAAGGAACTGCTATGAAACTAATCGCAGAGTACACCGAGTCTAACGTAGAATGTATCGTCGAGAAAGCAAGAGACGGTAGTAAAAAGTTTTTCATCGAAGGTGTGTTTGCTCAAGCAGAACAGAAGAATCGCAACGGTCGTATCTACCCCAAGTCTGTAATGGAAAATGCGGTAGGCAAATACGTTGACGAGCAAGTGTCAAAGAATCGCGCGGTTGGCGAGTTGAATCATCCGGAAGGACCAACAGTCAACCTCGACAAAGTTTCTCACCTCATCACAGACCTCAGATTTGAGGGAAATGATGTGGTAGGAAAAGCATCAATATTGGATACTCCGATGGGTCAGATCGTAAAAGGTCTCCTTGAGGGAGGTGTTAATCTTGGTGTCTCAACTCGTGGAATGGGAAGTCTTGAACAGCGCGGTGGCGCGACTTATGTGAAGGACGACTTTCAACTCAGCACGGTAGATATCGTGCAAGATCCATCTGCCCCAGGAGCGTTTGTTAATGGGATTATGGAAGGTGTCGATTGGATCTGGATGAATGGCGTACTTACTGCTCAAGAAATATGTGAAAAACAAGAGACTGAAATTGAAAATGCTCCAAGGTACAAACCCTTAAGTGGGGGCGTACAAATTAGAGAATATAAAAATTTCCTCTCATCTATTAAAAATAACTTTTAATCAGGAGTAAGATATGAGTGAAGTAGAAAATCATCTCCTTGATGAGCAGGATGTTGCTGAAGAGTCTACGCCCGATATGTCATATGACGAGAAAGGCGAAGAAGGGAAAGCATTAGCAGCGTCGGACAAAGCGTCTGACGGTACTAAACAAGCCCCTGCCCGTAAAGGTGATAAGAAGAATGGTGAAGCAAAGCAGTCTGCCAAAGCAGGCGATCCAGAGAAGACTTCGGAAGAAGTTGAAATGGTGAGCACGAAGGGTGGAATGATCAATGCTATGTACCAGAAGATGAACGGTCTTACGAAAGAAGAACTATCAAAAGTCTTCATGAGTGTTATGGCGGAAGATATGGTGGACGAAGAGGCGATTGCCGAAGAAACCTACCAGAAGAAACTTGCCAAACTCAGCGAAGATGAAGTTACTCTATCGGAAGAGTTCAAATCTAAAACTGCGATCCTTTTTGAAGCAGCACTTCAGAGCAAAGTTGCAGAGGAAGTAGAACGTATTGAGTCCAACTATGCAGAACGCCTTGCTGAAGAAGTTCAGTCCCAGCGTGGTGACCTAGTTGAAAAAGTTGACTCGTACTTGAACTACGTGGTAGAACAGTGGATGGAAGAGAATAAACTCGCCATTCAGAATGGTCTCCGAACCGAGATTGCTGAGAACTTTATGAACGGAATGAAAACTCTGTTCCTTGAGTCTTACGTCGACGTGCCGGAAACTAAAGTTGACCTCGTTGATGATCTTGCATCTCAGGTTGATGAACTCGAAGAGGCCATCAGTCAGCAGACTCAGGAATCCATCAAACTAATGGAGCAGGTAGCGACGATGAGGAAAGAAGCGATTCTATCCGAAGCAGTTAGCGACCTCGCCGATACTCAAGCAGAGAAACTCCGATCTTTCTTCGCATCAGTTGATTTTGATGACGAAGCGACTTTCGCCGATAAAGTTTCGACTGTCAAAGAAGCGCACTTCAATGGTGCGGTTGTTGCGACGGAAGAAGAAATCATCGACGTCGATGGATCAGAAGAAGCACCAGTTGCCGTTGCTGAAGGTTCAGTAATGGAAAACTACCTTTCTGCTATTCGTAAAATCAATAAAGACTAACATCTTCTAGGAGATAATTAAAATGGAACTTAACTACGAAAGACTGGTCGAAAAATGGTCGCCAGTACTTAAAGAAGAGTCCGCTGGAAGCATTGCCGATGCACATCGACGTAATGTTACTGCGTGCCTTCTTGAAAACCAAGAAGCAGCAATGATGCAAGACCGTGCCCAGATGGGTATGTTGAACGAAATCGCTGCTAACAACACAAGCAACGTTGCTAACTGGGATCCAGTCCTAATTTCGCTCGTTCGACGTGCCATGCCTAACTTAATGGCGTATGACGTCTGTGGCGTTCAGCCGATGACTGGTCCTACTGGACTTATCTTCGCGATGAAATCACGATACGAAGGCGAGACTGACGGTGCCGGTGGCATGCAGTCACATAACGGTATTGCCGTGGATAGCGAAGCATTATATGCTGAAGCAGAAACTGCTTACTCGGGTAGCGAAGATTCGGGACAGGCTCCTGGTCCTCATACTCATGGTCCTTCCGGTCTTTATACGATCGACGGAACTCCAGTTGCTCCTCCTGGACAAGACCCGAATACGGGTATTGGCATGCCTACTGCTGACGCCGAGGCACTTGGTGCTCCTGGTGGTAAAGAGTTTGGCGAGATGGGTTTCACCATCGAGAAAGCGACCGTTACTGCTCGCAGCCGTGCTTTGAAAGCAGAGTACACCATCGAACTCGCGCAGGACTTAAAAGCGATTCATGGTCTCGACGCTGAAAGCGAATTGGCGAACATCCTCTCTGCTGAGATCCTCGCGGAAATCAACCGAGAAGTTATTCGTACGATTAACTCGCAAGCAAAAATGGGCGCACAGGGTGCGACTACTCCGGGTATCTTCGATCTTCAGGCTGATGCCGACGGTCGTTGGTCTGTGGAGCGTTACAAAGGTCTGTTGGTTCAGTTGGATCTTGAGTGTAATGCGATTGCTAAAGAGACTCGACGTGGTAAAGGTAACGTGGTCATCTGTTCTTCAGACGTCGCCACTGCTCTTACTGCTTCTGGCATGCTCGACTACGCGCCTGCTCTTTCCACTAACCTGCAAGTTGACGACACGGGCAACACCTTCGCTGGTGTGCTGAACGGTCGCATCCGCGTTTACATCGATCCATATGCGGTCGGCGATTACGTGACTGTTGGTTTCCGTGGAAGCAACCCTTATGACGCAGGTGTGTTCTACTGCCCATACGTGCCGTTGCAGATGGTTCGTGCCGTTGGCGAGAATGACTTCCAGCCGAGAATTGGTTTCAAGACTCGCTATGGAATGGCAAGCAACCCATTTGTAGGTGATACACCTGCTAACGGTCTTGCTGCTGCTCGCACCAATGGGTACTACCGCATCTTCCGCGTTGACAACGTCCTCGCGTAATTTGTAGTAAGCAAAATAATAATAACTACTGTTGTTATTCACCCGCCCTCTTCGGAGGGCGGGTTTTTTGTCCTCTCCTCTCATACCAGTTTCTATTGAGTTGTATCTTTTGTTATATTTTTCCACAACAAAGAGAGGTAGATCTAATGATGGATCTTATAAAAACGCATGCAAACACCCTTATTGAAAAAACAGTACAAGGTGGACTAGCATGTTTCCTATTCGCAACTCACACTAGCATTATGACCGCTGGTATAAGTGATGTTGTTCTTGCAGTAAAGGTCGGTTTGTCTGCTGCTATCGCATTTGTACTCATCTCAATGATACCTAAACTTGATACTGTCCATCTGGGCATTTGGTTGACGGGAGCATTGGCAGCAGTTTCAGCACATTGGTGGACTCCAAGTGGTTTAGTTGGAATGCAATCATGGACTGGACCAATTACTGTCGGATTACTCGCTATCGTCCTCATGGTCGGTTGGGAGCAAATAAGGCATAAGATTATTTCATGATCAACTTGACAGGGGAGGCAATGCCTCCCCTTTTTTCACTTGCTTTTTCTGTGGAAATAGGTATAATAGATAATATAAATAGAAGTGAAGAAACAACAGAGAACTATCGTGCCAAGTACTTTATCAGATAACACCAACTTATTTCAACCTACTGCGTTTCAGGTAGAGATTGATAGAAATAGATTAGGAAACTTTGCTTTCTTTGCTCAGCGTGTCAATCATCCTGGCATGACTAACTCAGCAGCAGAAGTTCCATTCCGGAATTTTCAGAGTGCCCCGATGCCAGGAGGTCAACTCCAGTTTGGCGAGTTGAGTATTGATGTACTGCTAGATGAGGATTGGAAATCTTATACGGAAATTCATGATTGGTTGTGGAGACTCGCCAACGTAAAGATGATTGAGAAAAGAGATAACTTCGCGTCAAAAACTTCTGAGACACCAAGTCATCACGATATCATCGTTACGATATTGACGAACCAGAACAATCACAATAAACGAATTCAATATCATGATTGTATTCCCACTTCTATTGGTGATGTATCTTTCGAAGCGACCAACGCAGCAGTTGACTACGTCACCTTCCCCGCAAATTTTAGGTTTACTTACTACGAAATAAA
>JAAHTH010003324.1_pt1 | contig 11138 bp, 12 predicted proteins | sample 6116091 | NCBI WGS metagenome assembly JAAHTH01 (sample SAMN13939990, study PRJNA603662) | sponge metagenome | isolation source: marine sponge | host: Mycale hentscheli | place: New Zealand | collected 2006
TATCAATCGCACTACTTGTGTTCTGGGGTACCAGCCTTGTGGAACGGGTATTGTCATTTTGGTCATTGGTGCTCTACCTGACCTACTTACTTTTTTTCGTCTGGGCATTTCGTCAGTTCGGTGACAATATATCGACAAGTCTCGAATTACCAGCTACCGGAAGTAACTGGGTCAAAAATGGTATAGCCTACGCGGGTTTACAACTAAGTATGATGCCTGCTGTTATGTTTACAGTTCGCCATATTCAGACCCGTAAACAGGCAGTCATAGCTGGTTCTCTGGTTGGGCCTATCGCCATATTTCCCGGAGTGTTGTTTTACCTGGTTATGTTGAGTCATTATCCAGCGATTAAAGATGTGGTACTACCCTCTAACTATTTGCTGGAATCATTAGGTTCACGTTGGTTTCAGGTTTTGTTCCAGGTGGTATTACTTGGCACACTAATAGAAACCGGGGCGGGAGTAATTCATGCGTTTAATGAAAGGCTTGCCAGTCTGTATCAAGAAAGGAATAAATTGATGCCGAGAAAATTACGTCCGATTATGGCAGTTGCCTTGATGTTAATTGCTTCCTTACTGGCGAAAATAGGTCTTGTTGAATTAATTATGTTTGCGGCAAAGTCCTACGCCTGGTTTTTTCTGGTTATGTTTGTGGTGCCATTGCTTACAGTGGGTATTTACAGGATTGTGAAAACCGATAATGCCTCAGTATAAAGATCCGAATGTAGAAATACATTAACCACCATGCAGATCACTAGCTTCGTGCTCAGGATCCGGAGGAAGATTGAGAAATTCGCTGGGATAATGATCGGCAATGTAGATAAGGATGTCACGAATAGATACGATGCCGAGTACATGGTTGTCTGGATCGATGATGGGGATCTGTCGAATCCTGTCACCTGACATTATAGACAGAGCTTCACGAATGTAGTGTGAAGCTTCAATCGTTTTGGGGTTCCGATCCATCACTTCATCGACTGATAAGTCATGCCAGGATTGTGAACTGTGATCAAGCTGGGTTAGCAGGTGTCTTTCAGTAAAAATACCTATTATTTTCTCAGCGCTGTCTTCGACTATGGCAGCACCTCGACTTGCTTCACACATTGCCAATGTCACTGACAATAGGGGGGTTTTGGTTCTGACTCGAACCGGATCACGGCCTTTAATATCTATAATTGGTGTTTCTGCAATTTTATCGAACATTTGACTAACCCCCTCCAATATCGGTCCATTCGTCGATATTGGTCGAACTGTCTTCGTCTACTTCGACGAGCACTTCTGACAAATGGCTCATTACATCCCACACTGATAATACCGCAGTTGGATCTATATCATCGACAATGGGAATGTTTCGAAAGCCTCTACTCGCCATTCGTTCAACGGCATAGGAAACTCCATCCGCTGTACCTAAGGTATCTGGTTCAGGGGTCATGACATCAAGTATAGGAGTGTCTGCAGGGATAAGCCTGGCGCCAACTACTCGATTTAAAAAGTCGCGCTCAGTAAATATACCAATGAGTGTATCATTATCGATCACCAGTAAACATTCGCTATGTTCAGCGGACATTTTATTGATGGCCTCCAATACGTTTGCATTCGCAGCAATCGTCGTGACGGCTTTGCCCCCGAGGAAATCAGAAATTGGTTTTTGAATTTGCTGCACGCCGCCTCCTTCAATAACGAGGAATCGATGATAAATCCAGCTTACTCGTTATTGTGGTCTCAAGTAAAGTTGAGAATTGTTAAGTCGAGAGAAACAGAGGATCTGCGAAACGCTGCTATTTGAGTCTGAAATCAATAATTTCAGGGAATTCAAATGCTTTGAATAATGAATCGGTAGGGATTTACTTGTATATTCAACATTTTATTATCAGGGAAACGAATATGCCTTATTTAATTCATGTAACAGAAAAGCCCGATACACGACATATCTTTGATGAAAATTTGGCCGCTCATCGAGAATATCTTGCACCGCACGTCCATAGAATGTTGGCGACGGGCGCCCTTCTGGAGGACGATGGTTCACGTGCGGGGGGCGCAGTAATCATAATGGACACCGAGGATCGGGCTGAAGCTGAAGATTATATTAATAACGATCCATTAACTTTGGCAGGAATATTTGAAACTATCACGGTGACCAAGTGGAGGCGTTTTATTTACAATGGCGAAATAATGCCAGATATGGAGAAATTCTAGGCTGGGCAACTGTTGGAAGTTTTAAAACCAGGCTGATTTTACAAGATGGGGGGGGTATTTTATCTTTAATAACTTCATGTAAAGCCGGTAATTTGGACCAATGAACCCATTGCTTGTAGTGGTGTGCCGTATGATAGCCAAGGTTACCGGTAACAAGATTAAAAAAGGGATGCAGGTTATTGTTGGACGCCTCATAACTATTATCTGTATCTAGACCTGCGTGATGTTCATAGGTTGCCCATGAGGTAAGAAGTAGACCAGATATCATCGGTAGTACAAAAAGAAAAGTCGCCGCTATTGGCTTATACAATATCAATACGCCAATGATCAGGAAGGTCAAGGCGGTGTAAAGCAGGAATTCTTTTTGTATTTGTGGATGTGATTTTCCTACCTGATAACCACGGTAGTATGAAGTGACCGCCACGTTGAAGGAATATTCAAATTCACCCATTACTGTGCCATTTTTCCTTTTCCAACGGCTTTCATCCTTCGTTTGATCCAGATAATTATGATGGTGCCCGATAACATGATGTAGCAACCATAAGTTTGTTGTCACGCCACTATGTAGTGCGTAAAAAAACTCCAGTACACGGTTCAGGCCTTTATTTTTAAATGTGTTGGTATGTTGATGATGATGATTCCAGGCACATATCTTTCCTTTAGGCACAATCATTAGTAGCCAATAAAGTGAAAAAACCCAGATATTATTCGTCAGGAAGTAAAGACAAAAATCGATACAGGAAACAGTAAGGATAATAGCAACCGGAATACGGTCTTCAGGGTACTTAAACATTTATTATTATTAGTTCGTAATCGTGGTAAATACTAAATAATCTGTATTCCAACCATCCAGGGGATAATTCATTGAGAGTTTCTCGATTTTATTATCAACACCATCATGGGTATAGCATCCATTGCTTATTATAATTAGAGCCCAAAACAAGCGCTGACCTTACTCAATATGCGTCCTCATCTCAAGTGTTTTGACTAGAATTGGGGGCATCTTTACTGGTCTGGGCTAAAAATTCACTGACTAAGCCTCTACATAACTCATCTAAAGAAGCAGTCACATTTTTTAATGTTCAAGATTATATAATCTCAGTCAGAAAATTATCACTTAGCAATGAAAACAAGATATTGCTATTGACTCTAATGCTTCTCCTTTTTTAACACATTGAACCCGATGATCACAGCTACTGAGACCAGCATAACAAAGAGGGGCAGTATGATTGAATCGTTGAGGCTGGACTCAGGCTCAATGTATAGAATACCCGCCAATGTAGCAGAGAGGTAAGAGGCGAGCGTACCGCAGATCATCGCTGGCATACCCAGTTCAGCTAGCTCATGTTTTCGTTCGGGAATCATTTCACTTATTCCGCCTATCAACATTGCAACAGATGCGAAGCTGGCAAATCCACAGAGGGCAAAGGTAGCGATAATGATTGATTTAGGTGAAAGGCTGGCAGTATCTATCATTGGTACCATCTGACTGTAGGCTACAAACTCGTTGATTACCAGTTTCGTTCCCATTAAGCCACCTACTCGTAAGGCATCTTCCAGGGGCACACCCATCATTATGGCGAGGTAATAGAAAAATGCGCCAAGCAAACTACTAAAGGTGAGGTTATTCAAATCCATATTAAAAAAAATGGCGTCTTTTCCATTTTCAAAAAAAGAATTGGCAAGGTATAGGCCAATTTCCCCTAACATGAAATCCAGCATGGTAATGATCGAAATGAAAGCGATTAGCATGGCAGTGACAACAAGCCCTATTTTTAAGCCATCACCGGCTCCAATAACAACAGCGTCGATGGCATTTACGGATTCTTTTTGCAGGTCGAGTTTTATAGTGCCCTTGGTAAATGATTCTTCAACTTCAGGATAGAGTATTTTGGATATCACTAAAGCACCGGGTACGGCCATGATACTTGCTGTCATCAGATAATTAGCAGGTATACCCATATTGATATAAACAGCCATGATTCCTCCGGAAATACAGGCCATGGAACCTGCCATGATCGCCAGCAATTCTGATCTTGTTGCGCTCGCCAGAAATGGCTTTATCAGAATCTGGGCTTCCACCTGACCAACAAAAACACTTGCAGAATTGGATGTGGCTTCAGCACCACTTGCTCCCATGACGCGATAAATAACCCAGGCCATTCCACCGACTACCTTTTGCATTATGCCAAAGTGATAGGCCAGTGCTGCCAGAGATGCAACGAAAATAAATACTGGTACCAACTTGAAAACAAAAATAAAGCTACCCCCAGGTCCGAATAATTCTATCAATTTCTCTGGCTGAGAAACCAGGGGGCCGAAAACAAAGCCAGCGCCTGCTTCTGCAAAGCCCAGAATTTTTTCAACCATGGCACCCAGAAGCTGAAATAAGTTCTGACCCCAGGAAGTTCTTAATATAAACATGGCCAGGAAAAGTTGAAGGCTCAGGCCACATATAACCAGTCGCCAATTTATCGCCTGGCGATTATTAGAGAAGAAATATACAGACAAGAAAATTACGGCAATGCCGATTAAACCTGTGAATTGAGTCATGGTGCTTATTAATTTTTATTGTTGTTAGACAGTTCTTGATATCAGCCTATTTTTTTACAGTAAGCCAAACCCCGATTAGTACTATTAATAAACCAGACATTCGTTCCCAATCGAAAGCTCTTGTTTCAATCTCAAAGACGCCAAAGTGATCGATGGTAGTTGCCATAATTAGTTGGCCGGCAATTATTAAGGTGATCGTTGCGGCTACTCCAATGCTGGGGATGATGTATACCTGAGCACTAATGAGAAAAATCCCAAGCACACCAGCGGCAAGTGCATACCAGGGCACAGTTCGCCATTCACCAAAATTGCCACCTTTGTCGAATAACAATAGGACGATAGCAGCGACGAGGCCCCCAAGATGAATTATGAAAACGCTTTCCAGAATTCCCAGGCGTTGACCAATGAGGCTGGCCAGGGGCGCTTGTAAACCGATGACCAGCCCACCAAAGAGACCAACTGCGCTGAGTAAGACAAGATTATTCATCAGGCCCCTCCTGCGATAATAGCGGCGTCCAGTGCAATTTCGATCATTTCATCAAACGAAGATTGGCGATCTCCTGTCGACAGGGCAGCTCCAGTACGAATGTGATCACTTACAGTGCATATAGCGACTGCTTTTGCACCAAATTCTGCTGCCAGACCATAGAGGCCAGCGGCTTCCATTTCCACCCCCAGAATGTTGTATTTCTCCATAACGTCGAACATCTCAGGTTCCGGCGTATAAAATAGATCCGCAGAAAAGATGTTTCCTACCTGCACATCAATCTTTTTATTTGAGGCCGCATTGACGATATTTTGTAGTAAACCAAAATCGGCTACAGCAGAGAAATCATATCCTTTAAATCGCATTCGATTCACTGAAGAGTCGGTCGAAGCTCCTATGCCGACAACTATATCGCGCAATTGAATATTTGGACTGACTGCACCACAACTACCTGCGCGAATTATGTTTTTAACGCCATATTCATTAATAAGTTCTGTCGCATATATAGAGATTGAAGGTATCCCCATGCCGTGCCCCATGACAGAAATTCGAGTGTCATTATATTCACCGGTAAAACCCAGCATGCTGCGTACATCGTTTACCTGTTTACAGTTCTTCAGGTATTTATCAGCAATATATTTCGCTCGTAATGGATCTCCGGGCATGATGACGGTATCTGCGAAATCACCTGCTTTTGCGTTAATGTGTTTGGAAGACATAATTCGATTCTCTTTATTGTATTTGTTAGAGGGTATTATTTTTTGAAAACGATCGTTATAAGTCTGGAAGTAAATAAATCATGCATTAGTGAGAAAATTACTGCCGTAATCCATCGCAGACAGATCAAAATAACTTGCCAGGCTTTGGCCTATATCAGCAAAGGTATCGCGCCTGCCTAAGGAAACGGGGGCAATTTGTTTTCCGTACACCAATACCGGTATGTGCTCTCGAGTATGATCACTACCTTGCCAGGTCGGATCGCAGCCGTGATCGGCACTGAGGATCAATACGTCTTCCTCATTTAATTTCGCCATGAGTTCAGGCAATCTTTCATCGAAATACTCCAGGGCTTCAGCATAACCGAGTACGTCACGTCGATGTCCATATAGTGAATCGAAATCAACAAAATTAGTAAAAACGATGGATCGATCTGGTGCAGAGTCAATTGCCATCAGTGTAGCGTCAAATAAGGCCGCATTACCATCCGCCTTAATCTTTTGAGTAATCCCCTGATGAGCATAAATGTCAGAAATCTTGCCAATGCTGATAACCTCTCCACCACTTTCGGCCAGCTTGTCCAGTACGGTGGCTGCAGGAGGTAAAACAGCAAGGTCACGACGATTGCCTGTGCGTTTAAAATTTCCACTGTTAGAACCAATGAATGGTCTGGCAATGACACGACCAATATTGAATTCATCAAGTAGCTCTCGTGCAATCTCACACAATGCAATCAGCCTTTCCAAACCGAAGCTCTCTTCATGGCAAGCTATTTGGAAGACACTATCGGCAGATGTGTAGACAATGGGTTTTCCCGTTTGCATATGTTCCTCGCCAAGCTCTACTATGATTTCCTTACCTGAAGCCTGGCAGTTACCCAATACTCCGGGTAGCTCCGCACGTTCTATTAAAGTGTCCAAAAGAGTGTCCGGAAAGGAATTCTCAGCTTCCGTAAAATAACCCCAGTCAAATAAAACGGGTACACCTGCCATTTCCCAGTGGCCACTGGGTGTATCTTTCCCTGTACTGAGCTCGGCCGCGTGACCGTAAGCTGCAATGATATCTATATCAGTCTCACAACCTGTCGGAAAATCACCGCAACTTTCCTTTGCGGCATGAAACAAACCGAGTCGAGCAAGATTAGGAAGATTGAGTGGTTTTTTCCGTTGTTCAGCACAGACTTCGGCTATGTGCCCGAGGGTATTGGCACCTACATCGCCAAATCGATCAGCATCATCTGTGGCACCAATGCCAAAGGAGTCCATAACGAGAATAATAGCTTTTTTCATTCTGTAACTATTTGATTAGTTATAAAAAAGTGCTTCACATGCAAAAATTAAACTAAGCAGCAGGTGAGGAAAAATTGTACACAATAAACCTGATGATTGTAGTTTATATTTGAATATAATCCGTTCTTTTCGACTAGCTTCTGCAGAGCAAACCTATTGTTGGTATATATCGGCAGGAGAATTCAAGATAGATGGGTGCAAGGGGAGAATATAGTGCATTGCTGCATCGAAAAAATAGTTCATCTTTCAGGAAGCATTATTGCGTTAAAATACAGCTGACATCTCAATTATTAAACCAGTAAATAAAATTATGAAACCATCAGCAATAAAAGATGAAATTACCTTTGAAGACTTTGAAAAGCTTGATATCAGAGTTGGCACCATCACCACGGTTTCTGAAGTGACAAATTCAAGAAAGCTCATGAAGTTAACAGTCGATTTTGGCGATCATGTACGTTCTATATTGTCGGGTATTAAGCAGGAGCGATCCGATCCGAAAGAGATAGAAGGGAAGCAAGCCCTGTTTGTGCTGAACTTAGCACCGAGAAAAATGGCTGGGGAAATTTCTGAAGGAATGTTGTTTGACATCGGCTATGCCGATGGGCTTACACCCTGTCTCGCTGTTCCTGAAATTGCCGTTGCAAACGGAGCAAGGGCGGGATGAAGTTACGGAGAAAGCGTAAGTGGAGATAGAGATGAAGAAAATTGTTATTGCAGACAAATTCGATTTATTCGAGGACACCTGGTCACCGAAAATCATCGCTGAATCGAATGGGCAAATGGTGAAATTTGCCAAAGCGAGTGGAGAGCTTGTCTGGCACAGTCATGAGAATGAAGATGAAATTTTTATCGTGTTTAAAGGAAAGTTAATTATCCAGTTACGAGAGGAAAATATTGAATTAGAGGCAGGAGAAATGTTTGTCGTCCCTAAAGGAATTGAACATTGTCCAAGGGCTGAAACCGATACTTATTTTATGCTAATCGAGCCTGCCAGCACAGCACATACCGGAGACACCCAGTCTGCACTTAGTGTTGCCACCAATTTACAGGAACGTATTTAGTGATTACTCTCGGAAATAGGGATGACCAATCAGTATTTCAATGATTCTTCCTTTACAGAAAGAAACGACTATTGGATTCGGACTATGAAAGCAATAACAAGCTTGTCAACAGTTATCCTGCTTTCAATATCTTCAGTTTCTCACGCACATTCCTGTAATTCTATTCAATCACTAAATTGGCTATTGGGTTATTGGGAAACTGATGATGATAAAAATACAGTAACTGAGTTATGGCAGAAAATTAGCCCATTAACTTTTGAAGGTGCAGGCGAAACCAGAGCAAAACAGACGGATGTGCTTCAAAGCAGTGAGTCTTTAAGACTTGTTGAAATGTCTGATGAAGTATTTTATATAGCAAAAGTTGATCACAATAAGCGACCAATTACTTTTAAACTTACTCAGTGTGAGGGAATGAAGGCTGTTTTCGAAAATCATGAACATGACTTTCCAAAAATTCTGGAATATCGTATTGGCACTGATAATCGATTAACTGTGAATGTAAGTGATGGAAAAGATAAAGGTTTTAATATTACGTATACGGCACGAGACTAATATCTTGAGAAATATAATTTATTTACTTTCTTTTTCGTTCTTACTATTTTCACAAGCAGTGATTCTTCAGGCGAAAGAATTACCCAACATATTACTAATCTATACAGACGATTTGGGTTATGGCGATTTGAGCAGTTATGGCCACCCTGTTGTTCAAACTCCCAACCTGGACAAATTGGCCAGCGAAGGGATGAGATTGACTAATTATTACGCACCCTCAGCGCTTTGTTCACCTTCGCGCGCTGCTTTGCTCACGGGTCGCACGCCTTATCGCACAGGTATCAAAAGCTGGATTCCAGAGAACACTGGGATATATTTACGAAAAACAGAAACAACTTTGGCAGAATTGTTAAAGGGTCGAGGTTACAATACTGCACTAATAGGCAAGTGGCATCTGAATTCCGACCTGGGCACAAAGGATGAGGCGCAACCTCTGGATCATGGCTTCGACTATGCCTTTGGACACAATGCCTTTCAAATTCCGACCAATCATAATCCAACGAATATTTTTCGGAACGGCGAAGCACTTGGTGAACAAAAGGGCTATACAGCGGAGATCTATGCGAACGAAGCCCTGCGATGGCTTCGTCAGCAAAAATCTGATACACCGTTTTTTCTATACCTCAGTACGGCGGAACCTCATACATCTTTTGAAAACCCGGATAAATACAATGAACTTTACAAAGAATTTACTCGAGGTGAGATCGTGCCTATTTCTTCTACTTCAGGCATACCTAAAAACAAACTCATAGCGCGTGGTCCCGGCGAGTACTATGCCAACATCACGTATATGGATGCGCAATTGGGACGAGTTCTGCAAGAGCTTGATATGCAGGGCTTACGCGAAAATACTATTGTTGTATTTGCCAGTGATAACGGGCCGGTTACCACGGACTGGCGTAGGTGGTGGGAAGTTAATGCACACGGTAGCACAGCTGGATTGAAAGGCCGTAAGCATGAGCTATACGAGGGGGGAATAAAAGTGCCTGCTATCGTACGCTATCCTGGTGTTACTAAAGCGGGCTCTGTATCAAATCAAGCTGTTATTGGTATGGATCTCTTTGTTACCTTGGCAGCAATTGCGGGTGCTGATATTCCTTCAGATCGGCCGATTGATGGTACTAACATTGAACATGTGCTGAGCGGAAAAGAATCTGAAGATCGTGTGATGTTTTGGGCATTACCTAGTGATACAGATGTGGAATACGTAATACGTGAAGGTGGCTGGAAGTTGTTAGCTGATAAAAACTATGAGCCTGTTGAGCTTTTTAATCTGGAAGATGACCCACTTGAATTTTTTAACCTTCTAGATACGAATACAGTGATTGTTGGGCGTCTGCAGCGTCTGATGATGGAAAAGATAAAATCAATTGAAAACGATCCGCTACGACCAAAGTAGTAGTCGAAAATCACTCTTCAAGTAGCCCCTTGTCGCATAAGACTTGATACTCCCTATTGGTCTATATCTCCTGCAAAATAAGTGAGTGGTCTTTTCGGGCCTGGATCAAAAAATCGCGCACCACTTCCTATTTGATTGTAATCACCTAATTCTGTCCTGGCTTTGTCGGCCTCCTGCATAAGTTTAGCGACAATATCGGGATTTATATTGGCCAGGTCATTTTGCTCTGCAATGTCTTTATGAAGATCAAATAACATTGGTTTTTCTACTGCGTCAGCGTAGCGGCCAAGCCATAATGTATGTGCTGAATTGGCCTGTCGGGGAAGAACAAGTTTCCATCGGCCGGACCTTATCGCCTGCAATTTCGTAAGAGAATAGTAAAAGAAATTTGAGTGAGGGCTAAGCGCACCCGGAAGATTAAATAGTATTGAGCTAATATCCTTGCCATCGAATTCTGTTCCTGCAGCCAATTGTGAGCCTGCAAGTGCTACAAGAGTAGGATATATATCCATAGAGCTGACTATGGCATCGCTAACGATTGATTCAGGAATTTTCCCGGGCCAGCGTACAATGGCGGGGACGCGAATTCCGCCTTCCCAATTAGAGTATTTCCTCCCTCTGAGGGGTGTTGCGCTGCCGACGTAATCGTTTACATGTCCGACTTCGGGTCCATTGTCAGAAAGATATATAACAAGCGTGTTTTCATCGAGTTGCAAACGTTTCAGTTCCTTGAATATCTCGCCCATACTCCAGTCAAGTTCTTCGACAGCATCACAGTAAGGACCACGTTTAGATTTACCTTTAAAGTCAGGTGACGCGCCTAGCGGTAAATGAGGCATATGATGGGCAAGATAAATAAAAAATGGACTATCCCTGTTCTCACGA
>JAAHTH010001352.1_pt1 | contig 11126 bp, 8 predicted proteins | sample 6116091 | NCBI WGS metagenome assembly JAAHTH01 (sample SAMN13939990, study PRJNA603662) | sponge metagenome | isolation source: marine sponge | host: Mycale hentscheli | place: New Zealand | collected 2006
ATGGAGCTCTCCATATCATGATGCATGTTGATGGTAGCGGAAGCATACTTAATACAAGAAAACAGCTAGACATCATGAAAGATACCATACTAAAGACCGCCCTACTGCCCTATTATAATAACGATGAATCTCTATATAATAAACGAGTAACTATCGTATCTAGTTCAGGAGAAAGAACTTTAAGATTTTTTACAGAAGCTGCCAGCAAAGATAATGTTCTAGCTATTGCATTTCAAGACGAAGCCCAACCAGCATATCATTTACCCAACTTTAATAAAAAGCCAGAGGATCATTATTTAGACGATATAAAAAAACTTAAATCTTCATTAGATAATTATAACGGATTATACAGAGGGGTAATGTTTCAAGTTGACAGAGGAAAAACATTTGCAAAGTCATTTAAAGAGTTTGTCGGGAACGCCTTCAAAGGAGAGGGTTATTTAAAATCCAACAACCTAAAGCAATACCATAGAGACAGTAATTTAAATGATATAAAGAATAAAAATGGAATAATTTTTAGCGACGAATACCATGCTAAAGATTCTGGCGACCCGCAATATTATTTAGATTTAATTATTAATGCCTCTAAAAAAATAGGTTTAGATTTAGAGGTTTCAAAAGGAGGCTTAAGAGATGGCAGGTACGTTAAAGATTAATATATTATTTATACTCCCCTTATTATTTTTATATTTAAATTGTTTTGGATCAAAACTTTACTTCAATAACGGCAAATCCTTAGAAGGCAGTATACTCGAAGCTAACGAAACACATGTGACGATAGCCAGAAACGAAGACTTGCAGCAATTCAGGTTTCCCATAGCCCTATTAACCATTGATTCAAAAAAACAAATAGAGTTATATCATTCAGAAAACAGATACAGCTCGATACCCGCCTCACAAGTCCCGCTAAATGACAGATCCCTCTCCAGCTTCGCCAACTATATTGACCAACTTATAGATAATAACTTAAGATCAAAGAGACTTCAAAAATCCAAAGAGTTAGATGAATATGGCTACGTAAGAAGGCTGTATCTAACCACTGTAGGAAGAATACCAACCCAAAAAGAGTTGCTAGAATTTATTAATGATAGAGATAGCAATAAAAAAGACAAACTCATACAAAAACTTTTGCATTCTAATGGTTACGTTAACCATCAATTAAATTGGTGGAGCGACATGCTTAGGATAAAAGATAGACCTCAGGGGACAAATATTAATGTAGGATCAGCCTATCGACAATGGCTTAGAGAATCATTACACAGTAAGAAAAAGTATGATGAGATAGTCAAAGATCTAGTGGCAAGTACTGGTAAACTTCTAGACGGAGGAGCCGCAATTAGTTATTACTTAAGAGATAGAGGGATGCAAGCGGATAATCTTTCTCACACAGTTAGAATTTTCCTAGGCACACAACTGGAGTGCGCTATGTGCCACGACCATCCTTTTGATCGATGGACACAAAAAGAGGTGTACGAAATGGCCGCCTTTACGTCTTGTATAGGTAATGTTAGGTCAAAAGATGGAGGTAAAGCTATTGGTCAACTAAGTAGAGCTATTAATGCAGATGGAGATGCAAACGCTGGAATATTTAATAGCTGGAGGAATCAAGTAAGAGATTCAATACAATTTGGTATAGAAAATAATGGTACTGGAACAATAAAATTACCCGTAGATTTTGCCGAGAGCAACGGCAACCCCGGAGATACTGTCTCAGCTAAAGCAATATTCACCCCAAAACCTATAGGAGAAATTAAAAATAATAGCAGGATTGTACTAGCAGACTGGGTGACTAGTAAGGACAACCCTAGATTCACGACCATGATTGCCAACAGGATCTGGAAGCATATATTTGGCGCAGGACTAATAGAACCAATTGACTCCATAATGGACGATACTGTAGCGAGCAATCAAGACCTAATGAAACACCTTGAAAGATTAATGGTTACAGTGAATTACGATTTAAGAGAGTATCAAAGAGTGCTGCTTAATACAAAGTTATTTAACAGACAAAGTAAAAAAAACGATTTTAAAACTCTTGAAGAGTATAACTTTGAAGGGCCCATACTAAGAAGAATGACGGGGGAGCAGCTTTGGGACTCCTTAGTAACGCTAGTATATGAAAACATTGACACAAAAGACAGAGTTTATTTACATAACCAACAAGACTACTACCCAATATACAGCCGATATAAAGATATGTCAGGGGATGAAATATACGCTGATTTTAAACAACTCGCACAAGAAGACAAGGGTAATAGAAATCTTTTAGGAATTATAAGCCCGAATTATAACCCCAACAATAAGAAATTTAAAGATAAAAACTTAGTTCGTAGCAGCTACCTACAGTACCCAGCCCCCGGAGGACACTTGATCAGGCAATTCGGAGGAAGTGATAAAGAGCAAATAGACAACAGCAACTTCGAACCAAACACGACGCAAGTACTAAATCTACTTAACGGATTTGTAGAAACAAACATATTAAATAAAAAAGACGCTGATTTTTTAAATAAATTGAATGGGGAAAAAATTAAAACAAAAAAAGTCGAAAACATATTTCTTTCCATCTTAAACAGAAAACCAAAATCGAACGAAATCAATTTATTAAAAAACTTTATAGACAAGAAAGATGGGCTCAAGCATGTGGCATGGATATTATTAAACAGCCATGAGTTTATTTTTATTAAATAATGTGTAAAATATATAAGAACATGAATGAATTAAGTAGAAGAAGTTTTGCCAAACAAATAGCAAAAAGCTATCTAGGAGTTAGTGCGTTGCTCTATAGTAGCGACCTTGTTGCAAGAACCACAAGAGTGCCAACGGCAAGGCACGTAATATTTTTAAATATGACGGGGGGCATGACCCACTTAGATACATTTGACCCAAAGCCAGAAAATAAAGAAGTAATGGGTGAAACTTCTGCAATTAATACTTCTGCTGACGGCATACAATTAGGCCACTGGCTTCCTAAAACAGCAAAAAAAATGCATTTAGCCTCCTTGGTTAGATCGGTCAATAGTAATCAAGGCGCGCACGATCAGGCGAACTACTTACTTCATACTAGTTACCAAAAAAGGGGAACTATAGTTCACCCAAGTATGGGTAGCTGGATCAGCAAAATGTCAGGAAAACTAAACGAAACTCTTCCTGATAACGTAAAAATAAATGGTGGTAGCGGAATTATTGGCGCGGGATATTTCGAGAGTAAGCACGGCCCACTACCTTTAGGCAATCCAAATGCAGGAATACAAAACGTTAAAAAGTCCTCATATGTAGGAGACGACATGTACAATGAGAGACTATCTGCTGCGAAATCCCTAAACAAAGACTTTTCTAAGATATTTCCACAGAAACAAGTAAGAGCTTATTCAGACCTATACGACAATGCCATGAGTTTAATGAAAAGCAAAGACTTAGAAGCCTTTGATTTAACAAAAGAGCCTCAAGACCTAAGAGATAAATATGGTTCAGATAACTTTGGGCAAGGATGCCTTCTAGCTAGAAGGCTTGTAGAGAATAAGGTTAGGTTTGTCGAAGTTTCTTATGGAGGCTGGGATATGCATAACGATGTCTTCGGAAACATGGAGGCAAAAGGAGCCGTCTTAGATAGCGGACTTAGTTCTCTGCTAGAAGATTTAGAGGCTAGAGGCTTGCTGTCGGACACTCTAGTCGTTGTTGCTAGTGAATTTGGGAGGAGTCCAGAGATCAAGGCTGGTAGAGTAGGGAGAGATCACCACCCTTCAGCATTCAGTACATTTTTTGCAGGAGGAGGAATAAAACAGGGTTACGTCTATGGAAAATCTGACGAAAGAGCCCACTATGTAGAAGAGAACGGGGTAGACGTTCCTTCAATCAATGCTACAATAGCTTACGCAATGGGTTTAAGCGTAGAAAAAATAACCTACTCTCCAAGCGGAAGACCATTCAAAGTTTCCAACGGAGAACCTCCAATTTTAGAAATATTATCATGATAAAACTAGACTTCTCAAAACAAATTAAAGCAGCTCTTGAGTCTGAAGAAGGCTTCGAGGAAATGATGTCTAAAGAGGCTTGGGCAGCAGAAAAAAATAAAGGCAAAAAATTAAATAAGCCCTTTAGGACTCCCGGTGGCCCTAAAAAATTCTCAGTATATGTCAAAAATAAAAGCGGAAATGTTGTAAAGGTGAACTTCGGTGACCCAAACATGGAAATTAAAAGAGACGACCCAGCAAGAAGAAAAAGTTTCAGAGCTAGGCACAACTGTGCGGAGAAAAAAGATAAAACGAAAGCGGGCTACTGGTCGTGTAAAATGTGGACAGGCAAAAGCGTCAAAAGCGTCACTAAAGCCGAAGATATGCTAGAGGAAGAAATGGTAGACTTCTTAGATGAATCTACTTCAGAACTCACAGAGAAACAGAAGAAGCTTCCTCCTGCAATTCAAAAATCTATTTTAAAGAAAAAAGGAAAAACAGCTAAAGACTCAAAAGATAACGGTAAATCCAAAAAAGAAAAAGAAGAATCAGAAGCAAAAAAAGGCTTATGGGAAAACATTCGCGACAAAAAAAAGCGCGAGGGCAAGAACTATAAGCCAGCTAAACCCGGAGACAAAGATTACCCAGACCCCAAGGCCCTTAAGAAAGCGCAGGAGTCTTCTAAAAAGAAAAAAGAAGAAAAGAAAAAGTAGTTATATGGCAACACGTCAGGGGCGTTATGTATATTAGCGCACACTGGCTTAGTTTTTTCTTGACTTAAAAACTATTTCATAGTATAATTGTTACTATGAAGTTAATTAATATTGCATGGTTTCTCCTCACTCCAGTAGTTGCTTTTAGTTCTTATCTAAAAATAGCTCCAGAGTCTCTTCATAATACCCCAGTACAAGTAACAGATTATATCAGTTATGTAGTAAACGATCCCGATCACGAATTTCATTACTTAAATGAAGATCCGGAAATAAGCAGAGAGTTTGAGTACGAGTTGTTTTTTGGCGAAGACGAAGTAAGGGCGCAGAGCGCAGGAGAACTTACAAGATTTTTCTCCTTCTACTACAAAACAAATGGCAACACTAAGGCCGACCTATTTATACATATAGAGACTCAGAAAATCATAAATGTTTATGAACTAGAATTTGAGACAAGTCAAACAGGCACAGGTACCTATAGGCAGCTAGACCAAGACACAGGAAAAGAACTAATGTCTGGCTCGATTAAGTTCAATCTTGGTTCGAGAGTTGATAAAAATTCACCAAACAATTGGTACCTACATGGACACTACTACTTTCAGCCATCTTCAAACAAATATGTACACAGGGATAGCTGGCGCTATGGGACTAACTTCATCAAAGAAGGTGAATTAGTTATACAGTCAGATAAAACACTACCCAAAGAGCAATTAAATTGGTACAAATACAGCAATGCCTACTTCTGGAATCCAGCAAGTGACGTATATGTGACTCTTGAAGATTATGAAAGAGGAGAACTGAACAATGTTTTTAAATTAACAAATTCAGAAAAAGCTGAATTAGTAAAAAACGATTATGGTTGGTATAAATTTTCGCAAGGCTACTTCCAGCCTGCGACAAGCACTTGGGTTGACCCAAACAATGTAGACGACTCGCCTCACGGAGAATCAATCAAAACTTATTTCAGCACAGAACCCCGGTCAGAATACTATGGGTATGAATCAGAAGCGAACAATAATGGATATAAAATGCCTAAAATTGAATACAAAGAAGAGGGCGCCAACCAAAAAGATGAGGCAAAAACTGGCTTTTTTCTATCATCAGGATGGCTATATAGCCCAGAGCATGGCTGGATTTATACCACCCCCGAAATCTACCCCTATTTCTTCCTAGCAAAAACTAGCTCTTGGTATTGTTATAAACTAAACAGCGTTCCTAATTTAGTCTTTGATTACTTAAGGCAAAACTGGATCCAAGATTTCTAAGTGTATCATTATTATGTGGGTTAGCTCACAGAGGAGGATTAATGATGAAAGAATATCTTATAATAGCTTTTCTATTAGCAAAATTCCTAATAGCGTGCTTTTCTTTTATTACCTGCATGGCAGGTATTATGTTATTAATAATTGAGATAGACAAAGCTTTTAGATAAAAAGTGTAATACTTACTAAGATGAGTATTGCGAGATTTAGTGATTTTAGTGAGCAAGACCCCATAGATTCAGGAAACTATCTAGTGGGGCATGAGCATACTGGTTTCAGGGGAGAGAAAAAATTCGCCATAGGAGAAATATTTTCCCTTTACGCCTCAACGGATATGGAGATTAGTGGAAAAAGAACTTTTCACGACTTAAATATAAATAATATATCCGGCATTGATGAAAAAGTAAATGAACTATTTAAGTATACTCCTATAAATTTTAGCGGGGAAATGGGAGGAATAAGCACTCCTAGGGCATGGATAAACGAAATACACTACGACAACAAGTGCGAAGACATGCATGAATTCGTTGAAATATGTGGCAACACAGGATTGCAACCGAAACGCTTCTCCGTAGTTCATTATAATTCAAGCGGGTATATGGTTAAGAAAAATGAATATTGCAAGGGAGCGGGCTGTGGAGACGAAACTCCAATGATATTCTCCTTAACGGGAGATTCATTTTCCAACATTCATAAAGATTTTGGTTTCGAGATATTGCCCATGAACGGAATCTCCAACAAAGAAGACTTCGGCTTTGCCTTAGTCTATGATTATGGGGGCCCTGCAGAGCAGACAGTACAGCTTATTAGCTATGAGGGCTCAGGCAACCAAGGCTCGTTTGTAGGGAAAGAAGGCCCTGCTTCAGGAATGAGGTCTCATGAAATCTGGGTAGAGCAAGATCCAGATGAAATGGGGATTACATGCCAAAATTTAAGGACTTTGCAGTTATTTGGGACAGGGAATAGATACTCAGATTTTGAATGGCGTTTTCCTACACCAACACAACTCGAGACAAGCGGGTATCTTAATCACGATCAAGATTTCTTAGATGTGCATAATGAGTCAGGCAGAAAAAAACTAGAATCAAGGTTAGGAATAAACACCTCAGACCCATTAGACACGCTTCACGTAAAAGGAGGAGCTACAGTAGAAGGAAACTTATTGGTATTTGGTCCAGACAGTGGCCACTATGGAGAGCATAGAAAAACCATAGTAAGAATAGAAAACCTGCCCGGAACAGGCGATATAAATGAAATACCACCAAACTCTATATACAGAAGCGGCGACTTTTTAATGATAAAACCTACAACGAACTATACATAATGGGAGCTATACTTAATACGATACTTGGTGCAGCCATAAAACTAGGATGCAATTTAATTAATGCTTGGCTAGAGCACCGCCAACAAAATCAACTATTAATGGCAGCAAGGGATAAGTCTATAATTGATGCGGTTTTAAAAAACCAACAAGAACAAGCCAATGACCCTTTTGTGAAAATCACAAGACGAATACTGTTCATGTCGATTACTTTTACAATGTGTTTTTTGATGGTTTATTACGCAATCAACCCCCATATTTCTTATGACGTTTTAGTTCCCAAAGGAGAAGGGGCTAGGTGGGGTATATTTAGTTGGGTTTTTGGGGCAAATGACTGGGAAATGGTATCAATGACAGGAGGGTTGCTGTTATCTTCTTTCATGGACTTATGCTTTATGGTAGTTGGCTTTTATGCAGTCCCGTCAAAAAGGAGATAAGATGAAATATTTACTAATAACAGCAATAATACTACTAGGCGCATGCGTTAGATCCTCGCACAAAAAGCAAAACATAGACAGCAAAAACATACAGCCCGTACATTTTAATACAATAGATATAAATCAAGACGGAAAAATAACAAAACAGGAAACAGAGCAGTATAATAATTTAAAAAAATCTGATACAAATTTACTTACACCAATATATATATCCACAGGAATTCTACTAGCTTCAGTAATTGCTTGCACAATTTTAATTAAAAAAAGAAATGGCAACAGTAATACATAAAAGACCATTTACCTTTTCAATCAAAGAAGGGACTTCTCTATCAATACACAAAGACGGAGGCAACCTAAGCGAACAAGAAAGTTACAATTTCAACTACTACTACGGAAAACACAGGGACAAGCACCACGGAACAGACGACACGCCAGCAGCACACTTTAACTCAGACAGCGACAATCTTTATTCCAGCGCATCGGCAAATTTCTCAGGAGACAATTACTTATATAGAGACATAGGGAACTTGTCCGGGAGGAGCAAAATCTCTTTTGCCACTTGGTATAAATCAGAAAACTCAGAAGAGGAAATATTATTCACCGACTCTGAAAATGATTCAGGAACATTAAAACTTCTCCCAAACAACACTGGGTCTAGGCCCGACATATCTATATATGATGGCTTTACAGGATTTTATTCAGTCACAGGTACTCGCTCGATAAACGATGGACAATGGCACCATCTAGCAGCCACAGTTAACACACAAGCAACCTTTCCTACAGAGCCGCACCTAAAACTGTATATAGACGGAGATCTCGATTCAAGTGGCTCAGCAGGGCCTGTGCCGGGTGCGGTAGCGGGAGCGGGCAGGTTCGCTCCTCAATCAGTTCTAGATACGCTAGAAGAAAACTTAATAACGGACACAGGAGAAGATATATCAACAAGGTTTGATAATTACGTAAATATGGCAGGAGGGCATAACAATAATTATTTATATTTCGCAAGGCCTATTACGAATGGGATAGATAAATGGAGGCTTCGATATGAAAACGGGGGAGCGGGACATAATTCAGTTCATATCTACCTATTACTAAGACACAAAGAAACAGGCGCCACTACCACGAGCAGAATACAAAGATGGCAGGGAGGAAAAGCGAACAGAAATTACTACAATGATCATTGCAGAGGTCATGCGTATGCTCATATTCCGTATCCCAACGCAATAATGGAGTCAGGAATAACCTACAGAAGAAGTAACGGCGGAGGGGCACAAATCTTTCCAGCAACAAGCAGCAGCTACGGACACAACTGTGGAAGTAACTACCCCTTAATGGCATCACAGAATAGATATTATGAAAAAGACTTCCTACAAGACCCTCCTTATGCAGGTAGACTAATGGGTAACGGAGGGAACGACCACAGGTTCTGGCCACCTAGACTTTATGGTAACGATTGGAATGAACCAGCGTATACAGACTATGAAATATATGGCCTATACATAGATCAAAATTTAGCATCAGTCACTTCTCGTTTATACGAGTTCGGATTATATTTAAATGGAGAGAGATATGATTTATTTAAAGTCAACCCATTTAACGATTACACAGAACTATCCAACCAATCCCACGAAGACATTACCCTCGGTTCTAGCGCAGGATCTAGCAGATTAAGCAAGATTAGTGGGCAGATTGATCATTTTAGTTTTTACGACAATGAGCTAACTAGCGGCGAAATAAAAGATTTATACCTAAGCGGCTCTTATGACCACGAAAGAGCCAATGAGCTTAAAACATCAGGCTGGTATGAATTTTCTAATCCAAACAACATCGGACTAGACTCTCATTATACTAACTCCGAACAAGATGTAGTCAGACTATATCACCTAAATAATGACACAGAAAACGATAGCAATTATAATGCCACTATGACTACTGCAGGAGATTGTCTTTTTGAATCTGGAGATAATTCTAAATTCGGAACAAGCAATATTTATCTCTCTGGAGAAAACCAAAGATTATTTGATATGGGCGGGCATGAATTGACCCTAAATCAAGACTTTACTATAGAATTTTTTATAAAATTTAAATCAAAACCAGAAAATTTAGAGTCACATACAATAATACAAACAAAGAACTACGGTGGAGTAAGTGTCAATTATAATTTTAGCGCAACACAAGATAAATTCATCTTAGACATAAAAGAAGGAAACAATGATTTCAAAACATTTGAATCAGTAGCGACGACCATAGAAAATGAGATATGGTATCATTTGGTTGTGGGAAGGAAAGGTAACGAAATAATAATACTTCAAAATGGATCGATAATATGCAAAGAGAGCATGCCGTTTTACCTACCTTTAGACGATGCAGAACATGGTTTTTACATCGGAGGTGGAGTTGTGGCAAATATTGAAGAATTTAGAATAACCAAAGATAATTTTATATACGATCTTTCTAACTTAATTATCCCTCCAACAAAAGAGCTATCAAATATCATTCACAAAAGAAACAGCTTATCCACCAACCTACCGATACCAACAATTGATACCATAAAAGACAGAAAAGTAGACGCTCTTTATTTAAATAGGTCACAATACCTTAGCGCCACAAACGATCATGGAGCGTTTTGTTTCGGGGATGAAAACTTCTCATTCGCGACGTGGGTAAAACCTACAGTTATAGAAGACGCAACGGTCTTAGGGGTCTGGAATGATAGTGGGGTAAAAAGTTACGCCCTAATGACATTCGCGTCAGATAAAACCTTTAGATTTATAGCCTCAGCTGATGGAACCTCACACTCAAACGTTACATCTCTATCCTCGAATTCGGATATACTATTTAAGGATAAATGGTATTTCGTTTGCGGAATCCATGATGCGGATGCGGACGAATTAAAGTTATACATCTATGACGAAAAAGACCAAATAAGCCTATCAAGCAAGTCTTGGTCAGAGGGAATCATGAAAGACCAGCACAATAACGAATTCCAGCTTAATGGCGCAAAAAACGGAATGTCATGTGCTACAGACCTATATATAGATCAACTATCCATCTTCAATAAAGCCCTCTCAGTGAACGAGGTCTCAGAAGTATGGAATGGCGGCGCTGGCCAAGAATACAATAATATAAAAAACCCAAGCTGGAAGCCAAGCATAATAAGCTGGTTCGACTTTTACCTAGGATCAACCCATGACAATAAAAACTCAAACCATCTTACTGCGTCCAGCTCATTATCCATATCAAGCGGCAGAAGATCCACGGGATTTGAAAACGTCAAAGACGGGGCAAAGATCTTGTTCTTTGGTTCAAACATAGGAGGCGAATCGCTTTTTTCTCCAGAAGGGAGATAGGCTAAATTTAAAGAAGCTTGCATAAACAACCATCCAGCAATTGCGCTCGAGACAGATAATAGCTCGGGGGATTTTCTAGACTCAACATACACCCTC
>JAAHTH010003328.1_pt1 | contig 11118 bp, 10 predicted proteins | sample 6116091 | NCBI WGS metagenome assembly JAAHTH01 (sample SAMN13939990, study PRJNA603662) | sponge metagenome | isolation source: marine sponge | host: Mycale hentscheli | place: New Zealand | collected 2006
CTCCTATACCATAAGCTCAAAGTGTGGAGCGTCGATAAATGGACGCCTGTTTTGTGAGCGACGAGTGTCGATGTAATCATTCATAGCCGATTCCATGTCGCCATCCCACTGCGCAATGTTTGGCACAGTCCATGCCGCACCCCACCGGATCGGAACGTCACAAGCACGGGCACCTTCTGCCATCGCATCTGCGATCTCATCATACAAGTTGAGTTCCCAACGGCCCCCATCTACATAGGCCATAAGGTCTACGGCGATACCATCTAGGTGCTTCGACTTCATCGTTTGACTGGCACCTTTGGCAACCAATGCACGTTGCTCTTCGATGGTTCTGAGTCCACAAATCACTGAGAAGTCCTGCTTGGACACCGTGATAGCGTGTTTCACAACTGCAACCATGCGCTCATCTACGCCTTCTAGCTTCGACAAGCTGCGCTTTCCTAGTTTGTAAGCCATCTTACTTCCTTCCAAAAAACTTAGTTGCGGAACGTACCCCAAAACTTGCTGCTACAATAACACCTAGTGTGTATTGATACCAGTCTGGCATAGCCTCCAATGCTGCAAAACCGTTTTGAACTGCTCTATCCGCCCAGTCAAATGGCAGGAAGCTAAGACATAATGGAATTGAAAACAAAATTGTTAGCCATTCGTCTTTCCACGAGTTCTGTGAACCTTGCGCCATCAAGCGTTCCCAGTCCGCTTCTGAGGTAGCTGCTGACTTCATTATGGTCGCTTTCGCTTCCGCCTCTACGAGTTTGAGGTTCGCAGCCGCCGCATTTGCATCAGCTTTGCCTTTAAGCCAGCCGCCAGCCAATTCTGCTATCGGCCCTATTAAGGACTGAATCATACCACTACACTCCCATATAATGTCATCTCTACGCCAAGCACTAGCTCAAGTAACTTCACTATAAGGTGCGTGACTAACTCTTCACTTGTCATAACGCTCCTCGTGTACAACTTTATTAGGCGTTACTGTAGTTTTAGACTCTTTGCCCATCCAAATGCCAAAACATCCCGTGAGTGCTCCCATGCAAACAGATACAAGCCCAGATTGTGCTACAGAAGGGTCCGGTAGAGACATGAACCAATGCACTGCTTGATACGTTAAAATCGTAACAGCCAACATCATAAGACGGGGTAAAATTTTCCAGTCATCCAGAACTGTGTGTGCCATAGTAATGCTCCGCTATACGCTTGTGCGTGGTGATTATAACAACTTTTCTATTTTTGTATACACACCAGACGCCTAGTCTGATCTCAACAAGCTCTACCACCGTTCCAAGTAAACACCTAAATAGTAGACACCTAAAGCACAGGCTGTGAAAGCCAAGATAATCGCGGTCGCCATTTGGATGGCTTCTATCTGTTCTTCGCGTTTTTTCATCGCAGCTTTTTTAGCTTCTTGCCGTTGCTTACGAGCTTCAGCTTGCCACTGGACCCACCTATCCCACTGGCCTGGTCTTCCATACAAACGGATATAAGACTCTAATTCTCTACGTTGTTCTCTAATCTTTTCGAGTTGCTGGAACTCTTCCCAGTCCCCTTCAGCACCGCCAGTTATGGCTGTGATTGGACTGTTCTTCTTTTTCTGAACGGCGTCTTTGAGTTCTTCTTCCGCCGTGAGAAACTTCCCCACCGACGACATAAGGTCCGCCCCTTCACGTCCATTCTGGATGCAGGTTTTAATAACCGAATAGGCTGCGTTAGCTGCCGCAATGGTTTCCAGAATAGCCATAGAACATCCTCACACTAAAATTCTCCAGAGAATCTCTGAGGACGAGCAATAGGGCTAAAGCGGCGATTAACAAAACCGCCGTTAGCATACTTACTTTTACCCGCTTTACTTAACGCAATAGCCACCGCCTGCTTGCGTGGCTTGCCTGCATCCATCTCAGTACGGATGTTTTTACTAATCACTTTCTGTGAGCTTCCGGACTTTAAAGGCATACTACCCTCTCGCCATCTTTTGACGCTGCACGTCAATTCGCTCACGGTTAGTCTCGTCTCGCTGATCAGCAATGTCTTCCATGCTTTCAATCCGAGCCGCATCAGTCGCCGCACGTTGCTGCATCTTCTGCATCTCAAGATCGATCTGAGCCGCATCATCTAGTGCCTTACGCTGCAAGTCTTGCTGCTTTACACCAAGCTCCTGCATACGAATCTGTACAAGCGGATCGCTCATCGGATCCTGACCCTGTGGCGTAATCTTTGGCATCAACTCGTTCATCAACTGCATTTCCTGCAAAGCAACCATCTTCTCGATCTCTTCTGGATTCTGCATCTGCTGTTGAACTTCCATAATTTGTTGCTGCGCTGCCTGCGGATCAATGGCTCCAGATTGCGCCATCAACTGCACTTGTGAAATCAAACCTTGGATTTGAGTCATAACCATCTCACGAGCTTTCTTCGACACATGCTCTTGAATGTGTCCCATTAAAGTACCCATGACTTGCGGAGACGTCATCACCAAAGGTGTTTTCATGAACATGACATGCAACTCAATGTGCGCATCGTGATCCTGACCGTCAAACGCTACCAACAACTCTCCCGTCAATGCACGGGCGTTTTCAATAAGCGGATCCAACGGTTGCGGTTGTGGAGGCGGCGGCAATATTTCGTCGATATTCTGCACTTCCAACGCCTGATACATACGACGGAACGCTGCATGTAAGTTGTGTACTGTCGGGTTAGACTGCGCCAACTGTAATTGCGTCTGAGCCAACGTCACACGCTGCGCCATAGAAAAGATGTTCGGATCACTTACTGGAACCACATCCACGCGACCATCAAAGTCCGCAGCCATAACAGTGCGATCTCCACCAGCTACATCATATGGGTACTCCTGTGGCAAATTGTCACGGAAGATACGTGCTAAAATACGGAACTCATTCTTCTGCGCATAGTGCAAACGCTTATGAATAGCTGACATAACCTTCATGCCACGCTCTAACAGAGCCACAGTAGTCCCTACAGGGGCCTCTTGGTTCATGTTAGACGTTTGCTGGTCTGCTAGTGCCACAAACCGCCTTCCGTTGTCTATGAGCGATCCTAGAAGCTGTGCAAGCGTTCCAGAAGGCTCTTTGTACGGCAACGGGATGATCGAGTCCCGAATGTTGCCGCCAGGTGCATCGATATCCCGCCATTCCCCAGGTTGCAGTGGCTCGTCATCATTACGAACCCGCACCCCTCTAGCCTTGAATCCTGCTGGGAGATTGGCAAGAGTTCCTGCGTCGATCAACTGTCGGAGAATACTCGTTGCCGCACGACCAAGGCCCCCAATCATGTGGATCAGGCCGAACCCATAGAAGCCCAGACCTGGCATGAACTTGTAATGTACGAAGTACTGTTGCTTTCTAGCGAGATCCGTCCCCTCTTCAAAGTTACGGCGAATAGCAAGAACTTGTCCTGACCCCTCATCAATCGTAACAATGTAAGGTAGTGCGATACCCGTTGGCTCTCCGTCAGGAGACATGTCCTCAAACCCCTCAAGGTCTAAATCCACATGCATCTCTAAAACAGTATAGACTTCATCAGTATAACTACGGGAGGTCCCCTGTATCTCATCAACCTTCTGACGAACCTCATCTTCATCCTCGTCATACTTGCTTAACTCTACGTCACGGTAGAACCCTGCAATCTGCATCTTACGAACTTCATTCGCATCCATGCGAAGCACATGTGTAACCCGTGCCGCAGTCTGTAGGTCAGATGCCGCATATGAAACAACCAAGTCTTGCGCAGGTACAAACTTAGAAACCGCACGTTGCTTGGCTTCGTCAAAGTAAACCTTCTTAAAACAAGAACCCGACAGCGGTAAATAGAACAACAACTGATCCATATCAGGATCGAACTCTTCCATCACCTCTGTAATCTGGTAGTTCATGAAGTCCTTAACTCGCGCTGCCTGCTCTTCACGAGCCGCATCCTGCAAACCAAGAACTTGTGTCTGAACAGGGCCACCCGCAGGTAGCATCTCTTTGTACGCCTGTGCTTGGAACTGTGTAACGCTTTCGCTGATCAGCGGGTGCGTGACGCCACTAGCTCCTTGAAACGGCTGAGAACGCTCTTCATACTTAACCCCAAGCTGGTCCAAACCTTTTGTATAAGTTTCTTCCCACTCAGAACGAGAGTCCAAATCATCTTCATAAGACGCTCGAAGATCGGAAGAAATTTCTCCAAGATACCCTTCATCTAAATACTCCGCTAAGTTAGCGTTATGCTCAGGCTGTTCGATTGCAGCTTCTTCCGCCGCAATCATCGCCGCCAAGCTCTGAACGATAGCACCACCTTGCCCGTCATCAATAACTTCTGCCCCACCCTCAAAGGTTTCAGGCTGTGGCACAGATACATCAACAGACGCTTCGTCTGCTGCCATGTCTTCGGGACGAATCCCTGAATCTACAAGTGGTGGCAACGCCATCAGTAATACTCCCGCCTACGACGATATTCGTCGTGTTCCTCGTTTTCACCCTGCAAAGAGATAAAACCTCCCTGCCGAAAACGCATTAAAGCTAGTGTCATGCTATCACAAAAGTCATCATGATCGCCATTAGGAAATGAAACTACCTCTTCAATAACTTCATCCGCAAACTTTTTATCAGTTGGTGCCCATACTACACCAGCCTCGAACAACGGCGCAACCATGTGCATTCTCGTTACTTTATCCTTGCCTTTGCCAGGCGAGAAGCCCAGTGCCGGAATACCGCGTAGCCGCAACTCGTCAATGAGCGGTGTACCCGTCGCTTTCGCTTCGACCACAACCATGTCTGGCTCCCAGTATTCGTGTTCTTCATAAGCTACCTCTTTGAGTTCAGGGAAATTCCAACGCCCACGCCGAGCGTCCATCAAAATAAGGTGGTCTGTCCCGCCTTCATCGGGTTCAAATACGCCCCAAGTCGTAATCGCACTGTAGTCAGCCGATTCTTTCTTAGAAAACGCCGTATCGTACGCCTGAATAATGTATTTTACCGTAGGAATGCTCTCTTTTTCCCACGGTTGCCACCATTCACGCTTAATAATCGCAGAATCAGAGCTTGTTGGGGTCTGTTGCCACTGCGCATTCCATTTTTGCACAGGCAACGACGCCTTAATCGACAACAGCGCGTCTTTTTCCCAGAACTCAGGCCACAACGGCTTGTCAGAAGGCAAAATCGCAGGGAACTCTACAACCTCCCATTGATCCGCCATCATATCACTCCCTTGTGCGGCGAGTAGACGGCCTGTCAGGTCCTTTTTTCCCCATCTTGTCATAACAAGAATGATCGCACCGCCAGGTTGGAGACGCTGACGAGGGCCAGAGGTGTACCATTCGTACGCATGGTCGAATGCAGTATCGCTCAAGGCGTCTTGTTCCGAGTGAGGGTCGTCAATAATGAACAAATCCGCACCGCGACCAGTCACAGCAGCACCAACACCCGCTGCAAAGTACTCGCCACCCCTGTCGGTGCCCCATTTACCAGCACCTTTGTTGTCTTCTTTGAGGTTTGTGTCAGGAAAAATTTCTTTGTACGCTGGATCATCGATCAAATCGCGCACTTTTCTACCAAAACGGACAGCCAATTCAGTATTATGGGTAGCTTGGATAATCTTTAGTTTAGGGTTCCTACCCAAAAACCACGCAGGCATCAGAAAACTAGCAAACTCAGACTTAGAGTGACGCGGCGGCATGTTGATAATCAACCGCTTCAACTCGCCTCGGGCCACCCTCTCCAGCTTTTCAGCAATAATCCGGTGGTGTCTACCCTCGATAAAGTTCTCATAAACGTGGTGGGCAAAGGGCATGAAATAATCTTGCGCTTTTTCCCTCAAATCTAGTTTTTTCTTAGCCTCAGTTAAGGCTAAGATTTCTTTTAGGGCCTCTTCTGGAAGAGCTTGTAGATTCATGAGCCATCCATTAAGTCTTCAGATGGTAGTCTCGCGGCTCCCGTGCCTTGAAGCTCCGCCAACCGACGTAGATACTCAATGTCCGCGTTAGGAGCAATGTAATCGTACCCATACAAAGGTGCCGAAGTAGGTGCTAGATAGCTTGTCGGCTGGTTGAAAACAGGACGAGCCGCTGCAACACCCGCGATACCAGGCACATAAAAGCTGTAATCTCCTGTTTGTTGTCGTTGGTATGATGGCGCAACGACAGGCGGCACTCCAGTAGCTGCCCCCGCGATACCAGGCACATACTCAGGCACAAGTTCCGGCGTTATCTCCGGCTCCGGCTCCGGCTCCGGCTCTGGTTCTGGTACAACCTCCGGCTCTGGTTCTGGCTCTGGTTCCGGTTCCGGTTCCGGCTCGTAGATAATCGCTGGATCCACGACCTCTACCACGTCCTCAACTACATCCTCGGGGACCACCACTTCCTCAACTACATCCTCGGGGACCACCACTTCCTCAACTACATCCTCGGGAGTTACCACTTCCTCTACTTCAACTACGTCCGTGTTTTCCACCACGTTTGTATTTACACCCGTGTTCGTCGCGTTGGTCGCATCAACAGCAACCGTTACGGAATTGTTCGTTACTGTTTTAGCGTTCCCGTTCTCAACTGTTTTTGTCACAGACTCGTTTGTATTGTTATTTGTAATTGTAACGTCCGTGTTGCCGTTCGCATTTACCGTTGTCGTAACCGTATTATTTCCTACCGTCGTAACCGTAGAATTGTTAACGGTTGTGTTTGTGGTGTTTGCGCCCGTGCCTGTCGTAGATGTGTAGCTATCTAAGGTTTTTTTGTCCAAATTATCCGCGTTGATAATGTCCGAGGACCCCGTTTCGTTGTTTGTAACTTTATAAACCCTGTTACCCGTGCTCTTACTTACACCCTGATCTTCAATGGTAAACTGAGTGCCATCCGATGCCGTGGCAGGACCTGGAGTGAATGTGTACAACGCTGATAATACATCGTTGCCAATGCGACTTTCCATTGTAGCTTCACCACTACCTGGAACAGTGCTCTGCCCCTCAATATCCGTAAACGGCGTAACCTCGGAACTCGCATCAAAGGTAACATTAGTTAAGTCTACCTCTTCACCTGGAGGCGTATTGTCAATCTGCGATGCAATCTGCTCGTCCGTCGCACCCGCAGCCTTCGCGTTGGTATACGCACTCAAGCTAACCAAACCACCTGTCAACGCACCAAGAATACCCTCATCCATGCTCACGTTCCAAGAAAACGCCTCGCCATTCGGTGTCGTGTAGATATTGCCCTCGTTACCCAGCTTCGTATCAACAACACTCGCAATCGTAGACTGCTCAACCAAACCTTCGTCAACCGCACCCGCCAGCATCGTAGACCCAATAGACGCAATCCTACTAGCAATACTGCCACTGCCAACACCCTTCGCCAACGTACCTAGCATCATATTCGAAACCGCACCAATCGGAACACCCAACGCCGCAGCCGTCGCATTCGCAGTACGTGCCAACGCTATCGCGTCTTCTTCCGACATCGTCTTCTTAGCTTCCTCGTAAGCCTGCGTAAACGACTCGTCACCAAGCTCACCCGCAGTCATAATCGCACCCGTCACAGCACCTGGGACTAGACCAACCAACAAACCAGACAAACCAGCCGCCGTTGGCGCAGCCGAATAAACAGCCTTCGTATACAACGCATTAAGATCGATGTCCCCGTTCTCATCAACTATAGGTCGATTAAACGCCTCGTAGGCTTCTGGGTCATATTGAGCAAGGTCCTCGAACGCCGTCTCTATGCCCTCTTCACCCAACTTGATATTCTCCAAACCATACTGAGCCAAAGCCTCTCCCTGCTCTGGAGAAAGAAGCGACGTTAAATCAGGCGATAACGGCAAACCCGCTTCAATCGCAGCAATGATTTCTTGAACATCCGCATTTTGTAACCAGTCCCCTATAGCCGTGGGCAACGCTCCTAAGAACTGCTTGCGGAACAACGATCCACTCGCCTCACCTAAAATCTGAGTTCCCAAATCAGGCTGAACAAAAGACGCTCCTGGCAATAATGCGTCAATCTCTGCATCCGACAACTCATCCCCAAGTGCCAGCTTCTGCATCGCAACAACCTCTTGAACGTTCAAGTTGTTCAGTGCTGCTCGGTCAATGTTACCATCCTCGTCAACAGGTAAACGATCCATTATAGCTTGAGTCGCTTCCTCTACAGTCGTAGGAACAGGCGTCGAACCCAACAAATCTTCACTCGCTGTGACATTGAACTGATTTTCAAACGCCGTTATTTCCGCAGGCGTAAACCCTGCTGCGTCCAAATCCTCTACACTGTAAGTACCGTTAATATCTATTAAGCTGTTCGCATACTGCGTAATATCCGTTAACCGCTCGGGCGTAATCGACGCTCCAACTTCAACAGCACCTTGGTCCACGGTCCCAGCAAACTCGTCCACGGTCCCAGTGCCAATAAACGAATCATCACCGCCCGTCGCAACAGCCAACTCACCAGGCTGTAAATCAATACTAGACAAGTCCGCCTGACTTACATCAAACCCTAACTGATCCAACTTAATCAAGTCTTGTGCCAGAATCGTATCGCCTTCTTGGTAAATGCCCGATAGCCCCAACTCCGCAGCCAACTGCTCCGTCATCGGATCGCCCAAGCGAATGCCGCTTATGCCACCTGTCCCAGGTTCGAGGATCGTGTCATCATACTTCGGCAATTCTGCCGCCGGAGTCGAATACTCATTGTCCGAGAACGTGTTTACTTCAACAGGGGACACCGTGGACTCAATAACCTCTTCCTCTTCAGGAAACAGATCCGCCGTCTTTGCAAAATCTTCTGTGTATCCACCCGTCTCGGTGTCATAGAAATAACCATTCGGAGCAGTCAAAGTCCCGTCGCCGTTGTCCGTGAAACCATGCGTCTCAACCAAGATCTTCTCGACGTTACTCAACTCAGGCGCAGCTTCCTCAACCACAGGTACACCGCCGCTTATGTCCGCGTCGTCCATCTGAGTAGCAATCTCATAATCTTCACCGCTGCTCGTAACGCTGTAATCAACCTCCGAAGTATAACCAGGCGATCCTGGCCCCTCAGTGTAATACTGCTCAATCGCTGCTTTCGTTTCGTCCGTCGGACCAAAAACATTAATGCCAGTTGTGTCAGACTCTGCAATCTGGTCCAACACACTTATGTCAGACTCGCCAGCAGCTTCTAACTTAGAAAAATAACTATTATCATCTTCCGCAAGTGCCGCATCAAACGCAGGATCCTCACCCGCCTTCAACGCCTTGAACTCCTGACCGTTATAAGTAAACGTCGCACCCGAACCTAACGTATTATAAGCCTCGTCAAACGCCGCATCAAAATCACCCGCGTCAGTAAAGTCCGTTTTAACAACAGAACTACTGTCGCCACCATCATCGTCGTCAAACTTAAATACTGGATCCGCCTCAAGAGCGTAATCAAGAGAACTCTTACCGTCGCTGTCACTTACTGGAACAGTTGTATCACCAATAGTATAGCTGACCGCGTTCCCACTATCGTCAAAGTCATAGTTACTGACATTGGCTCCCGTGTTCTTCTCAATCCAAGCAAAAATTCCGCTCATTACAATCTCCTAAAGGCCCAAGGTCCCAGGACCACGTTACTACATTCACAAACAAAATTACACCCGCGATTTTTTCTCGGTCCAGGGACTCCTACAAAACCTGCGCCTTACGCGCCTTCTTCGTCCGACGATAACTCCGGTTCTTACTAGCAGAAAGCACCCCAAGGTTTTTATCACTGTTGTTCCTCGGGTTCCCGTCCCTATGCGTAACGTCCTTACCGTCACCCTTCTTGACCTTCCCCTTCTTAGCCATCGCTGCTCGGGCCGCGTTCCTCGCTGCTCGGTTCTTCTTCTGCTTGGGCTTCGAGTGGTAGTTGTCATACTCGGCTCGATAGTTACGGGACATGGATGTTCTCCTTACGTTCTCAAATGATATTATACACGAATGAATCTACAAAACCAACATTATAGGGGGCGCACAGTCCTACCGTCCCGCAAATAAGGGGGTGATGGGGGTCGGCCCCTGGCAAAATGTTGTTTAGGTTTTGCAGCAGTAACCCCTAACCCATGTGTGTAGCAGAGTGGTCATTGTTTCTAGGACAGGTGCGCTGGGCAAGCTGTTTCTATACCCCCCGGGGGTGTTAGGATTGCCAGAAATATTTTGGTTTCGACCTTTTGTTTTTCTGGGCGACGACCGCGCTCTCGTGAACCAAGCCCCTTCAGGTCTTGGCCCTTCGGGCTTCGATCGTTCCCTCGTTCCTCGGCTGTCGCAGCAGGAGGATAGGACAGCACCCAGGGAACATCTCACTGGTCCATGCAATCGTTCACGACTTTTCTTACGAAAAGCTCGACCACTTATGCATGGCCCTAGTACGGCCTCAGACGGCCTGACTTACCGATGCTCTAAGCAAATCAACCTCTCACGGAGGGCGCACCGCAAGTATAGCAATAGCAGTTTAGTGGCACGGGACTTACGCCCGTGCGTGTCCTTGCTCCTATTCGGTGCGCGATTTGCCCAGAGTCAGCCTGACGCTCCGACTCCCTGCAACCGTGGGACAAGTCGTTCGTTACGTTGCACGAAGGTCGCTCCGACTCTAGGCCGACATAATGCTATAGTTATGCCCGTACTGCTGTCTGTGTGCTATTCACGATCAGGTCAGTCGTGCAGTGGCTCGACTGGCTGATTCGCGGCACACAGGTGCAGATACTAATGTTATTACACACACACACATGATTTGTGGTTATAACTCCGTTAAGGCATGCGATAACTTGAATCGTCAAGGGGACATTTTCTTTCATTATAGTCTGCGCCTCGTGAATTTATTGTGCGTGCCACGCACAGTTTAGTGGCACGGGACTTACGCCCGTGCGATGCTCGTTGCTAATTGCAAGAAAATCTAGTCGCGCACAGCTACTGGTAGAGCTTCGCACATTATAGTGGCACGGGACTTACGCCCGTGCATGTCGCTGCCTTGACCATTCCCAAACTACTTTCAGTTGTGCTTCGCGCTTTTATTCTTTTTGTAGTTTGGTTCGAAGTGATCTCATGCTTTCAACCGGAGCACCACAAATATGTGCGTGGTGTATAATTGTTAACAATATGGAGGCCACAATGGCTAAACTACAAACTCTGAACCCACTTGATGTCGAAGTAACA
>JAAHTH010002469.1_pt1 | contig 11117 bp, 20 predicted proteins | sample 6116091 | NCBI WGS metagenome assembly JAAHTH01 (sample SAMN13939990, study PRJNA603662) | sponge metagenome | isolation source: marine sponge | host: Mycale hentscheli | place: New Zealand | collected 2006
GACGTTATCGCCTGTTACGCGCGCAGACGCCAGAAGGAAGCCGCGGCAGATGAATTGGCTGCGAAGTATCCAGACGGGTATTGGTGGCTCACTGGCGAGGCACACCATGAGTTCCGCGTGCCTAAAGCGCCAAGTCTGCGTTTTGAATTTCTGCGCGAAACTTCAGATCACGATGGTGGCGAAGTGTGGCGCGCGTATCGCGTCAACCATGACCCAGTGACGCGCGAGGAAACGCTGGAATATGTAACCGGCACATCTGCCTTTACGCGCGAGGAATGTCGCGCCCAACTTTCGGAGGTTCTCTAATGACCAACCAACAATATACAGTGCGCGCCAACAAGGGGCGCGCTCGCATCTGGATTGAGGGTGCGCGACTAAGCGCGGCCGGATTCACTCACCATGCCACCTATAACGTCACATCGGCCAACAGCGCCACGATCCGCACGCTGGCCAGTGATGGCAAGCGCAAAGTATCGGGAGCGGCAGCGCGCCCGATCATTGATCTTTGTGGCAAATCCTGCGCGCCGTTTGAGACGGGTGATGATGTGAGTATCACTTACCAGCAAGGCACGATTGTCATTGAGAGGGTGAGCAAATGAGTAATGAAACCAGAACACATGGCCATAAGCGCACGCTGTCGGTATTGATCGCGTGCGAGCTGGCATCCGATGCGGAGGCAGCGATTGCGGTTTACGCTGATAGCGCGGAGGCGGAGCGCGTGGCGGAAAAGTTGGAAAGCGACACTGAGACTTTTTGGATTCGGGAGGTTCCGTATTATGAGTAATGAACACTTTGAAACCCTGCGCGAGTTTGACGCATTTATTGCGGGCGCTGTCGAGGATTTCGCGGACGAGGATATGGATCCCAGCGACTATTGTTTTGAAGTAGCGGACGGCAGTCAGTACGCCATTTACTACTCGCGCGCGTGGGATTTGGTGGAAGCCGTCCGCGCGCGGCGCACATCTGACCTAGTGGGTGCTGAGATGGATTATGCCGATGTGTTTACCGACTCATGCGATACCGACACCCGCATGACGCGCCTTGCTTACTTGCTCACGCATGCGGCATTGGCGGGGGAGTTGCAGCCCGCCTAAGCAAAGCGCACTGTTTGCCTCAACCCCGCAGCACGTAAAGGTGGCGGGGTTTTTCAGTGCCAGCACTGGCAAAAATCATCAATTAACTATTGAGGCAAACCCAATGAGAAAATTAGAGAGAGAGATGCTGCGCGCGATTAATGAGCGCACAAACTGGCGCAAAGATAACACTGAAGTGCGCGTCATCATTTTAGATGACAACACCATCTCGCAGGTGTTTTTGCATGGCAACCACATTGCGGATTTTGTGCACCATGCGCAATGGGGCATGGGTTGGATTGAGGCAAACCGCGACCCCCTCGCGCAATGGCCAACCCCAACCACTAAAAGCCGCCTGCGCGCGCTGGGTGTGAATGTCACGCAATCGCGGGGCGCTGTCGCTATTGATGGGGAGGTGGTCTGCCATGTCTAAATATACTATCGAAACTGGCGAGCGCGAGGATCGATTCATTGATAGCTATCTAACGTCCATTAGCTGGACACAGGGTTACGATCAAGTCGGAACCGATCTAGACGAGGATTGCAGGCGGGAGGCAATTATCGACGCGCTGGCGTTTTTCAATCGGGCATGGGGCGCGATTGGTGATGATGTGGTGGAGCAAGCCGCGCACGATTTTTGGCTGTCGCGCAATGGTCATGGCGCGGGTTTTTGGGATCGTGATCCGGCTGAGTATGGCGGCGAATATAACGCCAAACGGCTGCAAGCATGGGCGGAGAGTTTTGGCGAAGTAACGCCATTTGATGAAACCGGAACCCACCAATACGATTAACTACGGGGCGCGCTATGGCAACATGGCGCGTTTTTTTATGTCCGGAATAACCCTCTACCAGTGGCTGCCGCCACCATTGCGGCATAGTGCCAAGCTATGGCCGCATTTTCACCAACCCGTGATCTACGCGCCACGGCGCTTGCATCCAAATCCACTGACTACATTTGCGCGCCAGAGACATGGCGTAGACAAATGGTGTGTGATACCTGGTTGTTATGTAATCGCTGTGGGCAGCAAAAATGCTCGCTGCTACATTGCGCGGCTCACACCTGCTATGGCGTGGGAGTACTGTATACCTTTTGAGCTATTCACAAAGAGGCCGAGACAATGCCGGATCGATATGTTGCCAATTGTCAGCATTGCGACAAACCATTCATGAGCGAGAGTGTCGGCCGCGAGCCGAAGTGGTGTTCCTACACTTGCAGAGACAGGGGGCAGGAAGCTATCAAGCGTCGAGAATATATCCATCGCGGTCTAATGCGGCCTGCCCTTCCTTGGAAATGAGCATGTTGATACTTTGCCCTTTGCCATTTAGCTTGGCGCTCACGCTGGTTACATGGCCACCATCTAGACATTCTTTGATGGCCACGCGCAATAGCTCGCGGGTAAGGCCGATGTCTTTTGCAAACTGCGCGCTGACTTCCAGATCACGTTTTTTAACATAACCAATTTCATTCATGCGGGTAAGCAATATATTTTTGGCGTCAATCTCCGCGCGCATTCTGTCATTTTGCTTTTCGGCAGCGGTTTTCTCTGACAGCAAGCGAAGGTATCCGCCACGATTAGCAAAGAACGCAGGTGGGCGCATGGGTCCGTAAGATGACTTCAAATGGCGCACAACTATCACGCTATCGTCGGGCGTATGGCCAGACAAATCCCTGCGCTCCTGCGCGCTGGCTTTCTGCATCCCCAGAACAGACCGACAGCTATCAGCGAGCGCACCACCACCGCGCCCGTGGTATTGGGTCATTTCGAGCTCACCGCGCTCGACTCCCTCTGCACTGGCTTTGCTGGTGTGGTGGATTAAGACAACGGCGCAGCCGGTCTGCTGTGCGATGTGATCGGTACAGGCGATGGCCGCGCTGATTTGGCTGTTATCTTCTTCCTCTAGAAAGCGAGACAGAGTTTCCACAAAGACAATCTGTGCGCCGTCTGCTTTTATGGCTTCAATGACTTCGGCTGCGAACGTGAGGTTAGGCAGGACAAGGCCGGTTTTCTTTTCGATTAGCTTTTTGCCAGTGCCCTGCAGATTTCAGATGTTGATTCGGTTCTGTGCTTTGTTGGCGCTGGTGGGTGGTTCGGGACAATTCAAAAGCGAGTAGGCTTTGCGTCGATAATCTTCCGGCTCATCCTCTGCGGTCATGATTAACGCGCGGGTATCGCTCTCTTCAATCTGCGCCATGATCCACCACATCATCCAGGTGCTCTTGCCACTACCGCCAGCGGCGCTGAGTTGCGATGTGCAGGCGTGGGGAAAGTAGCCATCCATGATGGCGCGTCTGTCGGGTGCGGTTTGTAGATCGCTCAATGTGAATCGAATCCTTTTTGGCTGACTGTAGGTATCTTCTGGCACGCGCGCGACAAAATCATTGTTGAGCAAATGCGTTTTGAAGATAGAGGCAACGGTAGTTTTAACTTCCGACTCAGGCAGCGGGGGATTGTTGAGAGCGTTCTCTGCCAATGCTCTGCCGATGATTTCCTCGACGGGCTGGTTCTCTCGCACCCATAGTCCGATCAGACGCGCGAGGTTGTTGTTGCGGCCACCTTCCTCCCCCCCCCCCTGCGAGATCAACCTTGGTCAGTGAGGGTGCATGATCCCAAAGCTCCGCCAGCGACATGCCATCGGGTGCGCTGTATTCGTAGACCATGCCACTACCGTGGATAGATCCAGGTGCAACGATGTAACCACCCGCGCCGCGAAAGTCGATCTTTCGTTCTGTGTCAACGCTGTTGCCTGCCTCTATCACTCCTGTCTCTGAGTGCTGCGTGCTGTAAAGGTAGTGGCGTCCGTTGGCGGTGTTCACATAAAAGGGCGAGCGTTGGATGTTGCCTTGCTCAACCCACTGGATTGAATCGGGCGAGTCGCAATCGACGGCCATCACTTTCAGTCCGGTAGCGATGGCCCAATTGCATTTGGGGTATTGCTTTTGCCATGCCTCTATCTGTTCCCATGAGGCTGGGTCGCGTCGATACTGGCCCCACTGGACGCCAGCGCATGGGCGTTTGTACCACGCAATGCGTCGATCCATGTCGCCTTTATCTGGCTCAAAATTTTGGGGGATGGGTTGGCCTGCGCCGTTGAGTGGGAAGATGCTGAAGCCTGCTTCCCATAGCTCAACAATGCGAGGGATCGCTGAGTGTATGTCTTTTTCTTCTGCCATTTTGGGTTTGCCGTGTTGGTTAATCGGGAGGCCAGAATAAATCGGGCTTGACTTTTTCGCAAGCCGCCTTATTATTGGCGCTGTCGGACGCACTATTGCTGATGACATTAACGGAGAAAACGAAATGGCAAACCCAATGGAAGTAGTAGAGCGCAAGCTCGCCCAACAACAAACCGAATTGAATCGTGCTGTCTGCGAGATGCAATCGCTGATGGCTGCTTTTGATTGTGATCCGGTTTTGGATGTCGAAGTTTCCTCTTTCACCGACTCAGTAAATGCCAAGCGTGAGGCAGCAGGCTTTTCGCCTGCTGATCGCGTGACGTTCGCACTAACTGAGTCAATTGAAGCAGCGTTATCACTTACAGGAGATTTTAGTGATGAATAATCTTAAATTGGTTGATGTGCCTGTCGAGGATCGTATCGACGCGCTTGCTGATCGCATTGTTCAACTGAAGGGCGAGAAGCAAGACATTCAGAACCAGATTGACGAGTGCCAAGCGGCACTGATTGAGATCGTCGGCATCAAAGACGAAGGTTCGCAATCTTTCCACACTGACCGCTATTTGGTTGGCACTACTCAGGGCATCACGCGCACGCTTGATCGCACTGAAGTGCTGAAGCTGGCTGACCGCCTTCCGGAAGATACATATAAGAATGTATTCACCTGGAAGCCAGCGTTGGATCTAGCCAACTACCGCGCGCTCAAAGACATGGCCCCTAATTTGGCAAGCATGGTTGATGACGCCATCACCAGCAAGCCATCTAAGCCTGCTGTAAAGGTAGAGGTGAAGTCATGAGCAACCCACTTGCTGATCTTGTGCAACCGGCTGCGAGGCCGGTTCGCATGACCATTCTGGGCGAGGCGGGTACAGGTAAGACAACATTGGCCTGTACTGCCTTTCCCAATCCGGTTGTGTTGCGCTTTGAAGATGGGATGCAGTCGCTGGGCGATAACGCTCCGATGGCTACGCCTGTCTATCGCACGATGGAAGAAGCCAGTGCCTTTGTTAAGGCATTGGCAGAGCAGGCGGGCGAGCATGAGTATAAAACGCTCATCGTCGATTCCATCACGCACATGGCCAACAGCGTCATTGAGCCGGAGGTGCTGAAGTCAGACCCGCGTGGCGCTAAGAATCTAGCGCAGGCGCATGGTGGCTATGGCGCTGGCTACGCACAGGCTTGTGAGCTTTGCCGCCAATTTGTCACGCTCTGCACTGCGGCGTGTGACCATGCGGGCATGCACCTTGTCTTTATTGGCCATGCTGCCAGCGAGACGGTTGAATGGCCGGATAGCGATCCGTACCAGCGTCTGACATTGCGTTGCAACAAGCGTTACACGCAATTCTTTGTTGATGACGTTGATGTGGTGGCGCTGTTAAAGCTCAAGTCCAACACCTACGGGTCAGGCGAGCGCAAAAAGCTCAAGACTGACGGCACGCGCATTCTGCACATGTCGCCTTCACCCGCCAGCGTGACTAAGAACCGATATGGCATCACTGAGGACATTGAGATTGTCCAAGGTGAGAACCCATTTACTTTCATCCCTTCTCTTAACAATCAGGAGCAATTTGCATGAAATTCTTAGATAACTTTGACGTTAATCACGTAGCCGACGAAGGCGAAAGCAAGCGTGACTTTGGCCCCGTCCCTGCGGGCCATTACCGTGTCGTGTGCGAGCGCGCGGAGGAGACTGTAACGAAGTCAACTTCAACTGAAGCGGCCAAGTTTGCGTGGCGAATTAGTGACGGCGAGTTTGCTGGGCAATGGCTCTGGGATCAAATGAATCTCGACCACCCCACTTCCAGCTACGCAGCCCGCGAGCAAAATCGCTTCCGCGAGATGTGCAAGGCAACCAACACTGTCACGCCTAAGACGATGGATGACTTTCCTGGATGCGAGTGTACTGTGGAGGTGAAGCTGCGTCCGGCGCAGGGTCAGTATGGTGAGTCAAACGAGATCAAGCGATACTTGCCCCCAGTGCCAAAGGATTCATCACAGCCAGTGCAGGCAGCGCCTAAGCGTGCTGGCAATGGTGATTGGCAGGCTCCGGCATGAGCGCGGACGAAACCGCTTTGGCCGAGATCGTGTTTGGACTCCTTGTGATCTTGGCCCTTTTTATCTGGGTAGAGTGGAGAGGTGGGGACTGACCCTTAGCAGTCCGAGCGCGGGTCAGGCCCACCCGTCACCACAACGGGCCAACTAATTCTGGAGGTTGTTATGGATAACAATTTAATTAAGTCAATTGCACCCACTTGCAAGGGCTGTGATGGCCCTCTCAAGCCTACTGACCATGACGGCGTGTGCAGCACTACGTGCGCGCATCTGGCTGGTGAGAAGCATATGAGCGATGAGCATTTTGAGCGGATGTTTTCTTTTGTGAGATCGGGAGGTTTCGATGAATAAAAGAGAGACGCTCCATTTAAAGCTGAATAGGCACTCTACGCCAGTTAATAAGCAGGCCGCATTAACAATTGCGCGGCCATCTTCAGATGATCGGCATGAAGTGCCTGCGCTTAGAACGCCGCAGGGATCTGTAGAGAACCCAAATTTTTTGCCTGCTTACGATTTTATGGATTGGATTTACACCCGCCATCCCAGAGACAGGAAGGTTAAGTCTGAGGATCAGACAGGATTCAGATACGGAAAGCTAACTGTGCTTGGGGTCTACATCGAACACTTACCAATCCATATGCCCAGAGATGATTGGCATAAATCATTTATGCCTTTGGAAGCGCGCGAAAGATGCCCTTGCTGTAGGCAAAGATTGCGAGGCAAAAGAAATTACAGTACAGAAGTAAAGCCGCCCAAGCTGAAATGGACTTGTAAATGTGATTGCGGAAATTACGTAGTCAGAAACCCCAAGGCAATACGCAATGCTGATCCTAATGATTGTTGTTCAGCATGCGAAAGAACAAGAGAGGCTTGTAATGAGGATATTTGAAGTTTGTAACGGAAATGAATCCTACTTCTTTGGCTGGGAAGAAGATGCCAAGAAGTTTGCGAAGGAAAAGTATGACGCTGAGACAGATGGTGTGCCGTTTATTGACAAGCACTTTGTCGAGCGGCCAGATGAGTTTGCCGCGCTGCTTAATAAAGTAGCACACGCCCCGAAGGGCGTGGCTACTGGCGCGAGTCGGCAAACCCATATAAGCGCCAGTGAGGAATCTACCACTCATGGGCATTGATGTGACAGCAACCGCAATGGGTAATTCCACACTTGCCGCTCTTGATACTGAAATGGAGATGCGGCAGGACACCAAGCCACGCCCCTACCTTGGCGGTAGTGCGATTGGCGATGATTGTGATCGTAAGCTCTGGTACGGATTTCGCTGGTACAAGGTGGTTACTTTTGATGCGGCCACGCTGCGCAAGTTTGATGACGGCCACCGCACTGAGGACCTGATGGCGGAGCGTCTGCGCTTAGTTCCTGGAATTGATCTGCAAACGCATGATCCCGTCACGGGCAAGCAGTTTGGTTTTGCTGAGATTGACGGACACTTCAGAGGGCACGCTGACGGGCTTATTCTGGGCATTAAAGAGTCACCCAATACCCAGCATATCTGGGAGCATAAAAGCGTCTCAGACAGCGTTTACAAGAGGCTACAGAAGGCTGTGAAGGATCACGGCGAGAAAGGCGCGATTGAGAAGTGGAACGGCACGTACTACGGCCAGATACAGGTCTATATGAAGCTGTTTGGCTGCACGCGCGCGTACCACACGGTTACCACATCTGGCGGGCGGGAGCACATGAGCGTTCGCACCGAATATAACCCTACGTTTGCAGATCATTTGATGGGTCGCGCGGCCAACATCATTGGCTCTGACGCGCCCCCGTCACGCATCAGTAATGACCGCACTTTTTTCAAGTGCAAGTGGTGCAACTACACCGATATATGTCACGGCGAGGAAGCGCCGGAGGTAACGTGCAGAAGCTGCGTCCATAGCTACGCCAGTGAGCGCGGCACATGGGCCTGCCAAGAGTTTTCGCGCGTGCTGGACAGAGCGGATCAGGAGGCCGCGTGTAATGTCTATACGCCCATACCCAAACCAGAATAAGGCTGTCGATCTGATACTGGATTACCTGTACGGCTTTAACGGTAACCCTGTACTAGAAGCGCCAACGGGCGCGGGCAAGTCTGTGATACAGGCGGAGCTTGTGCGGCGCACGCTGGATAACTGGCCGGACAAAAACATTCTGTGTCTTACGCATGTGCAGGAGCTAATTCAGCAAAACTTTGATGCCATGCTCGCTGTTGGTGTGCAGATGGAGCCCCAGATTTATTCGGCTGGCTTGAAGATGAAGAACGTGGGCCAGCTAACGATGGCCAGCATTCAGTCTATCTATCGCAACTTGGACAAGCTGCCTTATCCGGATCTCATTATTGTTGATGAGGCGCACATGATCCCGCCAAAGGGCGAGGGCATGTATCAGACGCTGTTGCAGCAGTTTCCGGACGCGCGGCTGGTCGGGCTGACCGCCACGCCATATCGACTGAAGGGCGGCTTGCTGACCAATGGCGAGATGTTTGACCACATCATTGAGGCCAAGCTGACCAACATGACGATGGCTGAGTTGATACATGAGGGCAAGCTGTCGCCATTGGTGAGTGAGGTTACTCATGCGAACCTGGATCTATCAGATTTGGTCAAGCACTCAAGCAGCGACTACACCGAAAAGTCACTGTCTGAGATGGTTGAGAAAAATTTAGAGCAGACACTGGCGGCGGTGAATGACATGGCCGCGCACATGGCTGATCGCAATAAGGTGCTGATCTTTGCCACCAATGTCAGCCACGCAAACTTCATCGCATCACAGCTAGGCGATGGCGCGCGGGTGGTGAATGGCAAGACCGCAAGCAAGGAACGGTCAAAAATTTTGGCGGAATACAAAGCAAGTCAATTTAAGTACCTTGTTAATGTTGGCTGCTTTACCACCGGATTTGACCAAAAAGACATCGACGGGATCGTTTTCATGCGTCCTACGGCGTCTGCTGGGCTGTATGTGCAGATGTGTGGGCGCGGAATGCGCGTACACGCGGCTAAAACTGACTGTTTGGTACTGGATTACGTGGGAAACATCGAAACTCACGGGCCAGTGACGCATGTTGAGCCACCCCCGCCACCCCGTGAGTCCGGAGATCGGGCTAACTCGCCAAGCGTGAAGGAATGTCCGGAGTGCATGTCGCTGTTGTATCTGGCTGCGACTGTTTGCGATGAGTGCGGCTACGAGTTTCCAAGGAAGTACAAAGTTCAGTCTAGAGCGGCCAGCGCCAACATCATGGCCAAGGTGGACATCCGCGAGCATCAGGTCACTGGATACAAGGCGATTGTTCATACCAAGCGCAACGCGCCGGACATGATCAAGATCACTTGGAAGTCCGGCATGTTGCCGATCTGCGATCAATACCTCTGCATCAATCATCAAGGCTATGCCCGTCAAAAGGCCGTGGAGTGGTTTACGCGCTGGACGGGACGGCTACCCACGGGCGACATGAACGTGGATCTAGAGACTCTTAACACCATGCCGGAGCCACCCCAGATGCTGAAGGTGGATCACGGCGGCAAATACCCAGAGATAAGGAATTGGATATGAGCGATATACCGCGCGAGCACTGCGATATGTGCGGCGATGAGATGAAGGCCGTCTTTAACGGCGGCGAGGGAATGCGACTGAAGGGCTGGGTCTGCATTGAATGCATGAATTGGAAGGAGGCAATTTACCGTGAGCGACGATATGAGTGGTCGGAAGAATGGGATAAGCCCGCATCACAGACAAATTCTGTCGGCCATTGAAGCTGCGCAGAACATGGCTGACACCACCAACAGGCCGCACATCGTTACCTATGACCTCCAGGTCAAGTCAGCGATTCATGCCAAGCACAGTCATTGGGTAGAGATGGTGCAGCCATGTAGGAGACACAAGATATGAGCTTCAAGCTAACCGAGCCATCTTGCATCAGTTTTAGCGGAGGCCGCACCAGCGCCTATATGCTTTGGCGCTTCATTGAGGCCAATGATGGCCTGCCTGATGACTGCATTGTGACCTTTGCAAATACCGGCAAGGAGGCAGAGGAAACACTGGAGTTTGTCAGGGACTGCGGAAAGTATTGGGACGTTCCGATTATCTGGCTGGAATACCAGTGGGCAGAAAAGACAACGGATCGGTTCAAGGTGGTGGATTTTGACACCGCTGCTAGAGATGGCGAGCCGTTTGAGGAAATGCTTAAAGCCAAAAAGTATTTGCCAAGTCCGGTACAGAGGTTCTGCACGATTGAGTTAAAGATCAGGACCATATCGCTTTATATGTTTTCGATTGGGATGACAAAAAAGAAATCTCATGGCGAAAACATGGCAATCGTCGGAATTCGGGCTGACGAGATGCGGCGGGCCGTAAAGATTGAGCCTCATCGCAGGCCGTTGGTGGCCGCAGGCGTGACAAAAGAAATTGTATCTGCGTTCTGGGCAGAGCAACCGTTCGACCTTGGCCTGCCCAACATTGGTGGCGTGACGCCTCATGGCAATTGCGATCTCTGTTTTTTGAAAGGCGGCAAGTTAATTAACTCGTTAATTCTGGAAGATCCCAGCAAGGCCGATTGGTGGGCAAGGATGGAGCGAGAAATACACGCCACCAAGCCACTTGGTAGGCGCTGGAGAAAAGACCGCCCAACTTATGCAGAAATGCAAGTAATTGCCCGAGATCAGGGCCAATTAGATTTGGCAGGGGATGAAACGATCCCGTGTTTTTGTGGTGATTGATTTAACTCCCTGCCCCGCAGAGCCGCCCATCACTCCTAGCGGTGAAGGGGCAGTGGAGTTTCTTACCGTGCTCGACACGTTTGCTGGTATCGGCGGTTTCTCGCCAGGGCTAGAAC
>JAAHTH010003329.1_pt1 | contig 11116 bp, 12 predicted proteins | sample 6116091 | NCBI WGS metagenome assembly JAAHTH01 (sample SAMN13939990, study PRJNA603662) | sponge metagenome | isolation source: marine sponge | host: Mycale hentscheli | place: New Zealand | collected 2006
TTGTTTTATCAGATTATAATACAGCAACGATTATTAATTTACAAACGATTCAATTTACTTTGAATGTTTCATATTCAGCACCTTCATTTACTTCAACTAACAAAACATTATTATCAGCACAATCTTCATATTCCAGCGGGGATAGTGGAGCAACACGCCTTAACTCGTGGGGACAAATTTTTTCGGATAGGTCGTACACGTACTATAATTTAATAGCAACTAATACTGGTGGTAATACTTCGCCTGCTTGGAGTAATGCTACGACTATGTTTAATGACGGAAAAGCCGCACAAGCAGGCGGAAGTTTCTTCGGTTCTTATACTTGTAATTTCACAATTAATAGTGATTTAAATTATCTTTTCCATTCTACCGCTTCAAGCACTTCCGCACCTTCCGCTTGGACTGCGGGGGGTGTATCTCAAACTTGGACGCAAGTACCAGTTAATACGGGGCCGGGAAATGACTGGCTGGGATATGGGAATGCGGCGACTGTTTATCGTTCTACAAATGCTATACCTAAAAATACAGCAATATCAGCAACAACAATCGCTCGTGGTGTATTGTGGGTGTCTATTAAAGAAAATTAATCTAATCCATAATAATACTTAATAGAAATCATAGATAGTTCTAATCTTTTAATCATAGTTTTCTTATGTTCTTCGTGAGTATTCTCATTTTTTTTTATACTACTAATTTTTAATTTAATAGCACTAATACAATCCTTAGCAAAATCAATATCTTCTTTTGTAGAGCTGTAATAATTATATAAACCCATATAATATAAAAAAATATTTTATTATATATATGGAACTTTATAAACCCGAAAAATCTAAAAGAAAAAATAAGAAATTTATGGTTAAGACAAAAAAAGGAATTATACACTTCGGCGATAGTCGATTTGAAGATTTTACACAACACAAAGACAAAAAGCGAAAAGAATCATATTGTAAAAGGTCAAAAGGAATAAAGAATAAGAAGGGTGAATTAACTTATAAAGATAAAGATAGTGCTAATTATTGGAGTAGGAAAATCCTATGGAATTGTTAATAAATAGAATAATTAGTAATTTTTATATCATTATCATATTCAATTTCAAATTCGTCCATTTCCGCCCAAGTCCATTCATTAGTCTTTTGTTTCATTTTTAGTTTAAGTACTGAATATATAAATTTTTTTGTTAATTTTTCAGAATAACCACCTTTAACTAATCTATTATATAATAGTCTAACACCCTGTTTATGTTCTAATAGGATTTGTATATATACATTTAAAAAATAAACTATATCGTCGTCTCCTTCACAGGAAGGGTCTTTAACCATTTCTTTTATATCCTCATTCTTAATACATATTTTCATAAATTTTAAAAAATGTGGTTCTAATATTTTAATAATCTCTTTATCAATAGCAGGCATATAAATTTTATTAAGATTTTTATTTTTAAATAATGGATTTTTGAAGAGATTATTTTAGAATAAAATTACTTCTAAAAGACAGAATATCAAATTCAATTATTTTCCTCTTCATAATCACTATCTTCTTCATATTCAATATTTTCCTCTTCTTCTTCTTCTGATTCTTCTTCTTCTTCTGAATCAATATTTTCTCCAATTAAATCTTGTTTAATTTCGTATCCTATCCAATATATCATTTGTCTTTTTATTTTATCTTCATTATTAATCCAACTAATCGGTATATCTTCTCCACACATATCACTATAACCTTCATTAACATAATTTATACATTCCATTAAAACAGAAGCAGACATATCCCAATCAATAATATCGTCGGCAAAATAATTATCCCAACTCCATTCTTTATTAGTATGTTCTTCTAAGAACTCTTCAACACCTTCTTCTGTTGTAAAATCATAATTATCATAACCAATATCTTCCTTTTTATAATTAAAGAATTCAGTAATAATATTTTGTTTGATTTGTTCGAATGTGTTAGTCATTACTCTACTGTATAGAAAATCTGCGAAATCAATTTTTCAGAAATTTTAAAAATATTTTTTTCTGATTTTTATTTTCCTATTTCTTTCATAGTAATATCGTGGCTCTGTTGAAAGCAAAATCCTTTAAGCATTAATTCTTTCATTCTATCTAAATGTTTTTTAGTATGGTGCTTTTTATGTTCCTTCATTAATCGTTTTTGTAATATAGATAAATCCTTTTTTGGTTTATACATAGGTTTTACTTTTTTCTTTTTATACATTTTATAATTTATACAAATATAAAAAAATATAATAAATGTTATATAATGGATAATATAACTTCGGTAAAGTTAAAACGAGGTTTATCTACTATTAAGAAAGGTATTGTAAGCCACGTAGGGGCAGTATGGAAATTAAGAAAAGCAGAAGTAATATCTAAAATTAATAAATTAGGTTATAAATATAATGAAGAAAAAAAAGAATTAACTACTAATAGTATGATTAGAAAGAAGGCAAGAGTTAAACTATAATATATTTTTTAGGAAAATTCTATTACAGCATAAAATTCTTCTGATTCATTTACTATTTCTTTTACTTCACTTAAATTAATAGATAAAAATTTACCATTAAAATTTTTACACATTTTTTCATATACAGACATTAAATTAACTGCTTGAATAAAAGTTTTTAATTTTTTATTTTCTTTTTCTAATTCTTTATTTTTAGGCATTACTCTACTATATGGAAAATCTGCGAAATCAATTTTTTAGAAATTTTAAAAATATTTTTTTCTTAGTTTGTCTTTTTGTGGATAAATAAAATTGAATGTTAGATATTTTGTCTTTTTGGAGTATTTTAATTTCTAAAATAATCTCTTCTAAAATCCACTTTATTTATTCTTACTTATTCTATCAATAACTTCGTCTATTATTAAACGCTTTCCTTTATGTTCTATATCTGTTTCGTGATTATCAATATCATTAACAGTATTAATATCATTTCTTATAATATTTTGTGGTGTAAAAGGTCTTAAAGGATTTTGAACTGGTGGTGCTAAGGCATTTGTAGGTGGTTGTAATACTCTTCGACCTCTTCCTTGTATTTCTCTTGGAACAGAAACTTTATTTAAAGGATATATAAAAAATCCTACTGAAATTTCATAATTAATATTATTAAAATTTACTAAATTATCATTTTGGTCTGTGATTCTTAAATCTAACATATCAACATTAGAATTTAAAACTGTATGTTGTCTTGAATCATTTTGATTTAAATATATAATAGAACCGCTATTTTGGTCTACACTTACTTTTTGTATGGTTTGTGAAAATCCTGCTCTTGTAGAAAACACCATATTACTCGCTGTATTTGATTTAATCATTAATGAATGAATAGTCGCTAAATCTATAATATTATCAGAAATAGTAGTACCTGCTGAAACAACGTCTATATCAGTAGCATTAGAAAATCCTAATACTTTGAATGAATTAGATTGAGTCCATTTTAAAGTAACTGTATTAGCACTTGTGCTTGTTAATGTAATCTTCATAGTGAATTTATCGTATGTCGCAGTAAAAGGAAAATTAGTATCTGCTGTAATGACTCTTACTAATTCATTAATATCATAATCTTTTGTTGGAAGTGTAAAAGTATAATCTACACCTGAATCAGAATATTTTATTTCATTATTTTTTATATCACTACTTATATTATAAAAACTATATGGGAGTTCAGCACTTAGTATTATTTGGTGTATTTCTTCTGTTAAAGCATTAATAGTTATGGGTTCAGCGAGGTCTACGAATAAATGAGAGTTTAAAAGACCCTCTCTATCTGCGTCCTTAGACCTAATATGTAATATAAACTGTCTAAGTGGTTGTAAAATATTATCCATTTTTTATAGTATTATATAAGATTATAATTTCAATAAAAAAATATATTAATACTATATAATGTCTGATTTACAATTTATAGATTATGAAAGACAGGAATTAAATGATTTACAAAAAACATTTAATCCCGAAGAAGAAAAGAAATATGGAGAGGAAGTTCGTTATATAAATTATCTATTAAGTATATTAGAAAAACAGGAAAAAGCACCTGATACTAAAAAAAATGAAAAAAAGAAAGAGGAAACAAAACAAAAAGTTCAGAAAGCATTATCAAAATTAGTAAATAATTATACATTTAAAAAATCGAGTGATATTACACACGAAGAACTACCCCCTTCCGCAATAGAAGACGCAAAACTGGTTGAAATTGGAACAAAATATTATAAAATGAATGGTATAGATTCTGATAATTATGTAGCACAATCAGAGGGATTAGATAAGAACTGGAAAATAGACGAAGATTTAAGTGATTCTCGTGGTGTAGTATTTCATAATGAAAAGACTGGAAAGACTAAAATAGCATTCAGAGGAACAGACGCAAAAGGTCGCAATCTCGACGATATACAGACAGACGCTCAAATATGGTTAGGAAGTGAAGGTAATTCAGAACATTTTAAATCAGCAAGAGAACAGACACGGAAAACAATAGAAAAATATGGAAAAGAAAACACAAGCACAACTGGATATTCACTTGGAGGAAATAAGAGTTTAGATATGGGTTTAACTTATGATATACCAAGCACAGGGTTTAACAGTTTTATAGGAAAAAATATTGTAAAACGTCCTGATATATTTACAAGTACAAAACATACTATATGGCGGACAAGGGAAGACCTTCCAAGCGTTCAGACTTCTTATTTACAAGGAAAATCTAATATAGATATTAATGTTGTTAAAACAAGAGGTTCTAATCTTCGTTCTATGAATCCATATTTAGCACACGAATTAAAGAACTTTACAAGCAACGAAGATAGAAGTAAAACAAAAGACACTTCACCATTAATAGATACTATGAATGATTTAGTAGACCACGCAAGTAAGCACGGAGAATTACAAATATTTAATAAAATGATAAATGAAAATAAAGGAGTAAAACCTGTTGAAGAATCACCTACAATATTTCAAAATAATTTAGAACAGCGTATAAATGCTATGCCGAAAAAGGCACATTTACCAAAAATACCTATACCCAAAGAATTATCTGTATTAGACGAACACGATTCAAATGGAATACCATTATCAGAAAATATAGAAGTAGGAGTTAATCCTTTGGTTTCTAAATCTTTCAAAGGAAAACAATTTATAAAACCTTCTGCGTCAGATATATCGGTTAATGTAAATCCTTTATTACAAACAAGCAAAGATATTAGTATTGAACCGTCTTATCCAAGACAAGTATCGAGAAATGCTTTTGTAGAACCATTAACAATAGATTTAGCAGCTAATACAGGAAACGCTGAATTAGACGATTTGTTACGGTTCACCCAAGAACAATTAAGAAATAGACCATTAAGAAAAAAAGTAGCAAGATTAGATACAAAAACAAAAAATAAATTAGTAGGTTTAAGAAATAAAACACAATTAGAACCTACACCCGAAGGAAGACAATTAGATAGTCAAATGAATAGGTTAGAGGATAGATTAGGCGTTTCTGATTTACCTGAACCGATTAAAGGAACAGGTGGATTATTTCCACCACAAACAGAAACACCAAAAGATATAATACCGACGGCGGAAGTAGTGCCTGAACCAACTATACAAACTAAATCATTCACAGAATTCGCAGTAGGAAATGGATTACCTGTTCGTTCTAATATACATAAAGCATTATGGGTTAAATCGGGTGGAAAATTAATGGATTTTGAGAAAGAAGGATTTAATGAGAATGAGATTCAACATTTTAATACAAATGAAGAATTAGCAGATTTTAAAGATATGGATTTGACTGATAGAACTAATGAATTAAATAGTCATAGTGAAACACAAAATAGAATGGAATCAGAATTAAATAGTATTGATAAATCAGGAATAAGGAGCGGTGAATTTAGTTATGGTGGAGAAATAGCACGTTCTATACACCCGTCTAATCTAATTGTAGGTCTCGGTTCAGGAGCATTAGCAAACGTGGCTATGAGTAAATATGTTGACCCTGTATTAAAACAAGATAAAGATTCTGATTTACGAACAGCAGAAGAAGGGGCAATCACCGGAGCAATCACCAGTTCTGTTTTGGGTACCGCACTAGCCCCCGAAGTCGCAAGTGGGGCGGTTGGATATGTCGCTGGAAAAGAAGCAACAGAAGGAATCTATTCAGGAATTAAATCGTTAGGTGGTAATGAAGACACGGCATTATCCTTATCAGATATAGGTGGTGGGGCTGTTGGCGGGGCCGCCGCTGGATTTACTGGTACAGTCGCCGCTTCGGCATTAGCAGGTTCAGCAATAGGCCCAGAAGGAACAATAATAGGAGCAGGAGTAGGTGCTATATTAGGAGGGGCGGCGTATGGATTAGGCAAGTTAGGTATTGGTTCAGAAACAGAACCATTAAATAAAGGAGTAGCAACTTTGGATTTTTCAAATTCTCCATAATTTTTTATATGTCTTTTAGTTTTAAAATGTCTTTTTAAAGACGTTCTATCTACTATTACATTACAGCAATTACATTTTACAGGAGTATAAACAAAAGGAAATCTTTCTTTATTTTTATAATAGTAATCTTTTTTATATTTATTTATATAATCTCTATTTATTTTTCTATATATTTGATTATAGTTTTTATAGTATATTTTTTTTTCTTCGGGTGTTCGTGCTGGAATCCCTATGTTGAGTGTAGCCTTTAATGCTTCTATATATTGTCTTTCTTTTTGGTGTAATTGTAATCGAGAATCACAATTACATTCTGTAATTAAAACCATTTCCCAATTATCCCACCCACCAAAATCTCGTATAAATTTATACACATATAAATTATGTTCTTTACTTGAAATATTATTACAGTTATTCTTATGTCTTGATTTTCTTCTACGCCAGTTAATAGTAGAACCTATATAAATATCTTGAATATCTAAATCTTTACAACATATTTTATATATATGTGCTTTGGGATATTTTGTATTAGGAACATTTGAGGACATAATATATATAATGTAATAATATAAAAAAATGAACGCATTTTTTTAAAAATAAATATAAAATATTACATAATTATATATGGATAATCAGTTAAAACTTAATGATAAATTAAGTAAAAGATTTGAAACAGGTTTGAAGAAATATAATTTAACAATAGAGGATATTAAGAAGAATTGGTTTTATATAGGAGGTGAATCTAAAATACACAATAATCATTTTAAAAGATATTATCATAATGAAGAACAACCCGAACACGAAAATTTCTGTGTCTGCGGTCACCGTATAAAGAATAACTGTTGGATTTCAGACGGAGTATTTACATTATCAATTGGAGAGAATTGTGTTAATAAATTTATCCCCAGTAGAAGAAGTAGATTATGTTTTGAATGTAATGCTCCACATAGAAATAGGAAGGATAATTTATGTATGAAATGTAGAAGACAATTTAAAAGAGTAGAAAAATCTTGTGTTTTAGTCTTTGATTAATGATAAACCGAATTAATAACATTATTAATTCATTATTATTCTGTTAAATAACCCTTTTTAACGTTTTTTTAACCAAATAATTTAAATTATATTGTTTTAAATCTGTTATTTCCATATATTTAACAGAATAATAATGAAATAATAAAGTTATTAATTCGGTTTGTGCTTTTTATTACAAAAAAAAATGTTATATATAACTATAAAATGAAAATTTTAGAATTATTTAAAGGTACAGGTTCAATTACAAATCATTTTGAAGATATGGATAATGTAGAAGTAATTAGTTTAGATATATTAAAGAAATATAATCCTACTATATGTTGTGATATTATGGACTTTAATTATAAACAATTTGATATAGGATATTTCGATATTATATGGGCGAGTCCTGAATGTAAAGTATTTAGTATGTTACAGAATACTCATATAGGTAAAAAGTGGAAGAACAAAGAAGAATTAGAAAATGTAAGAAAAGATAATAGTATATTCATTAATAAGACTATTGAAATTATTGATTACTTAAAACCTGAATTCTATTTTATAGAAAATCCACGTTATTCTAAAATGTGGGACTATATAGAAAATGATATTTATAAAGATAAATTTGTATTAGTTGATTATTGTTATTTTGATTATCCTTATAAGAAACCCACTAAAATATTGACTAACAAAACATTAAATAATATGTTATGTAAATGTACTGGAAATCCAAAACACCCATTAAGGTTAGGTGTATATGGTGGGAAAATGGCGAATGTATTAAAAGTAAATAGAATAAAAGATAATACAACATTAAATCAAAGATATTCTATTCCACCGAAATTATTAGATTACTTATTAACTTAATCTTCTTTCATATCTTCTTTTATTTCCTCTACTTTACTATCAGATTTTTTATCATTATTAGAATATATATTATATGATTTTAATATTGTAGCCATAGAAGTTCCACGTGTATTTACTAATTCTTCTATCTTATTAAAGTCCTTTTTATCTAATAGATATTTTACTAATATTTTGAAAATCTTTGCTTCTCCTAATTTATCTATTGATAAATTTAATACTCGTTCTCCAAATGAACTTGGTTTTAATTTTTCCCCTGATTTTTTACTAATTAAATATGAACCCTCTTCTATTTTCAAATCTTTTAATTCTTGTATAAATTTTTTATCTGTAATAGGTATAGATTTTTCTCCAAATGATTTATCTGTTTTATAATCATTTATTTTTAATAATACTTTATTTTTGTTATGTATCAAATAATTCTCGTCTTCTTTATCTTCTGATAATTTTGAAACATATTTTAAATTAATATCTTTATTTCTTAATCCAAAATTTATAAATAAATAATTAATAATATATCTAATTCCTTTTAATTCATTTAATTTTAATACTAAATCAGAATAACTTGGTAATGTATCTTTTATTTCACTCATTTTATCTTTACGAGTTTTTATTATATCGTCCCTTAATGAATTTCTAAATTTAATTAGTTTATCAGTCCCTTCTTGATTATCCCTTCTAACTAAAATAATCATATTCAAATATAATGCTTTTGTATTTGGATTTTTATACAATTCATTTAATTTTTTGATTATAGTAGGTTGAGTTGTTAATACATTAAAAGGTAAATTATTACTTATTTGTGTATAAGTTTTTTTTGTTTGGTCTGAAATTTTATCTTGTATTGATTCAATATATTTTAAAAGTAATTCTTGGTTTGTTTGTTTTTTAGGCATATATATATATATATAATATTTTATTTCTAAATTAATTAATTTATTAATTTGGTTTTATTTTTTGTCTTTTTGAAGAAAATATAATATTAAAATAAATCTCTTCTAAAATCCACTTAAATCCCTGCTGTTCTTATTTCTTGTAATAGTGCGTCTCTTTGCCTTTGGACGAATGTATATTTTGGTTCGGGTCTTGTTGCTTCTAATTTTTGTAATGTAATCTTTCCTAATGCTACTTCAACTGCTCGTTTTACTTTATCTGTGAATTGAGGTTGTAATTTATTTTTATATTTTTTTAATTCTGACCGTGCCTGAGCCATAGAAGGCATTTGACGTGGAGGAGGACGCATTCCTGCCTCGTCAGGTGGTCTTCGAGGTGATTCAGGTTCAAGTGGAGGAGCAGGTCTAAGTGGGGGTTCTAATGGTTTTGGTTCTACTGGTGTTAATTGAGGAGGTGCTATTGGGTCGTTTGGATTAACTTGTGCTTGACCTCGTAAATTTGCTATTTCTTGTCTAACTATTTCAACTCGTTCTAAAAATTCGTCTTGTTTTGTCTTTATACCTGCTTTAACAATTCCACTCAAAAAATCATAAGCATTTCTCATATTACTTGCTAATGTTTCTACTTTAACTGCTTTTTTCTGTAACCTTTTTTCTGTTGGATTTTGTTTTATATCAACTTCTATTTGTTGTAAAGCAGTTGTGTTTTTAAAATAATCGTCTGAATATTTTTTATATGCTTTCTTATCGTCTTCATTAGTAAATGCTTCTTCACCCATAGCGTCTATTTGTTTATCTATCATAGGTTCTTCGTTTCCTTGTGTTATTTCTTTGAATGGTATTTTACTTTCTTTAAATAATATTTTTGCTAATTGTGCTGGTTCTAATTTTGTATTATTAATTAATTCAGTATGTAATCTATGAATATTAATATTATTAGAATCTTCTAAATATGCCCTTTCTGCTGGTGTTAAATTACTTAAATATGTATTATATTTGGTTACAAACTGATTTCTACTATCTATTAAACTATTATATTCTTGTAGTGGAATATGGAATACACCTTTTACCAATTGATTATTTGCTGTTTGTTGCTCTGTTTCTCTCGAATACATAGTATATAGATTATATAATTCACCCCACCCTGACGGTGCTTGAACTTCTAATGTAATCCCGTCTTTTGGAATACTAAATTTTTGTAATCCTAATGGGGGTATTTGAGGTCGAGGACTTAAAGGATTTAAACCTATATTTATCCCTGTCGGACTTAAAGGAGGTGCTACTGGAACAGTCCCACCTTGTCCTGCTATTCTATCTTGTGCGGCTTTGATTAGACGTTGTAATCGTGCTTGTTTATCGTCTACTGGTTGAACTGGTGCGGGTGCTGGTGCTGGTTGAACTTGGGGTCTTACAGGTTGAATTGGTATTTGTTGTTGAAATGGTTGAATCTGTGGTTGTATCTGTGGTTGAATAGGTGGTTGTAATCCTATTAATCCGCTACCCATTCTTAATGGTAATCCTGTACTGGGTGCTGGTGTTTTTGTTTTTTCAATTAATTCTTGTAATAATCCTATTTTTTTTACAATATCATTTATATAAGTTTTTATATCTTCATTTGTTTTTAAATCTGATTTACTAATAACACTAACACCTAATTCACTTGGAATTTTTATATTTGCTTGTTGTGCTTGTTCTTGTAAGGAATCGTATTGTTGTAGTTTTTCTTTTAATTCATTTAATAATTCTTCTTTCTCATTATCTTTTTTAGGTGTTCTCTTTCTTTTCTTTTTCTTAACTTTCCTTATTTCCATATCTGCTGGAAATATAACTTGAACTATTTGATTGTTTAAGTTTTGACTTCCTTTGCTTAAAGGTTGTTTTACTTGAATATTTTCTATTATAGGTTTTTCTTCTACTTTTTTCTTTTTAACTCTTTC
>JAAHTH010003330.1_pt1 | contig 11114 bp, 14 predicted proteins | sample 6116091 | NCBI WGS metagenome assembly JAAHTH01 (sample SAMN13939990, study PRJNA603662) | sponge metagenome | isolation source: marine sponge | host: Mycale hentscheli | place: New Zealand | collected 2006
TTCAATATTGTTTATCTTTTATAAGTATTTAAACAAATAAAACAAATAATATATATAAAATGGAAAAACTACCAGAACTAAAAATTGACGATTGTATTCATTGTAGAGGTATAGGAAGATTTGCTGGAAATCCTTGCTTTATGTGTGAAAGTACAGGAAAAGATAAAGATTTTGACATACAAATTTTTAAAAATGGCAAACATAAAGGAAGATCTTTTGAAGAAGTAAGACAAAATTATCCTGATTATTTTTTATATTTAGTAAGTCAACCTTTGGGTTCTGTTATTGAATATGTTCCTTTTGTAAATTATTGTATGGATTTTATCACCAGTTGATTTACCATAAATATTTAACAGACCAATATGCAGGGCTTGTTTTATCTTTATAGGCATAAGTTCCATCTTTTCTTTTTACTCCTTTCATTCTTGCTAAAAATGATTTTCTTTGTTCTTTTGTTGCTGTTCCAGATCTCCAATCATCCATACCTTTTGCACCAAATGATACTTTTTTTATTTTACCCTCTTTTGTTTTAACATAAACAGAATATTTTTTTTTTGAACTCGCAGGAGTTTTAAAAGGTTTATTTAATGGTTTTGATTCAGCCATTATATAATATTGTAATATTTTATTTTATAACTTAAAGATTATTCTCCATTATTGAGTAATGGAATATTATTATATTGGAGAAGGTAAAAAAAAAAGAAAATGTTTAAAGTCATTTGTCCCACTTGTAAAATTGAAAGAGGAATGAGAAGTGACGCATACAAAAAAAGAAAAAGTGATTGTTGCCGAAGTTGTAATGCTTTAAACAGTAAACAATTATTTAAATCAGAGCATAATTTAGATATAAAACATCCTTTATATCGGCGTTGGACTTATATGAAAAGAAGAGTGATTGACCCAGAAAAAAGAAAATCTTATTTAGACAAAAATATTAAAGTTTGTGATGAATGGAAACATTATGAAAATTTTTATCATTGGTCTTTAAACAATGGATTTAAAAAAGAATTAGAATTGGATAGAATAGATAATGATAAAGGATATAGCCCAGATAATTGCCAATGGATTACACATAGAGAAAATACTTTAAAAATACCACATTTATTTGGTAGATTATGATTTATATTTTTTTACTCTCCCTTTTTTCTTTTTTTCTGCTTCTGCTTTATCTTTTTGTTTTTTTGTTAATTCTTTCATAGTTGTTGGTGTATCTTTGGTAATCCTTTTTGTAGGTCTAAAAATATCTCCTTTTTTTTTATATGTTGTGGATCCGCTTCTTGTTTCCCATTTTTCCGAGTGCCATCTTTTTAATCCTTTATCTTTGGCAGTTGGTTTGGCTCCTGAATATTTACCGCCCATCTTTTTATATTCCTTAACGACTAAAGATGATTTATATGCTGAATGCTTCATACTTGAATATTTTGCCTTTGCTTTTGCGTACAATTTTTTGTTTGTTGGTTCTGCCATGCTATATTTTATATATATATTATTTAATCAAATAATAATTCAAATTTTCCAACTCCATCAATTTTTTTTAAAAATATTTCTTTATTTGTTCTAAAATCCTTAAAACCTAATTTTGCTTTTATTTGTGTAATAGGTAATTTTTGGATATTTTCTAAATTTCTATATACTAAATTAAAAGCCTCATATACATAATCAATATTACCTGTTTCTTCAAGGTCTAAATCTTCCTTATCTGTTTGAATATAATTAACTACTTTATTAAAAGATGATGTATCATATAAATTATTAGTACTTATATAATTTCCTGATCTTGGGTTTATTGTTGTATCCATTAATGATAAATCAATTTGTCGTGGAATGTCTGTAACTTTTAATGATTCATTATATACTAAATATCCTCCACTTACTTTTAAAATATCGCCTATATTATCAAACCCAATATAATAATCTTTTGGTATATTTTTAGGTACAGCCCAAGAAAGAGTTTTATTATAATTACTTTCATTTGTAATACTTTTTATACTTGTTTCTGTTTCATTTCCAATTAATCCTAAATTAGTAAAAAAATCTGTGTTTACACTATCGCTGTTTGGTTGTATTCCAAAAGTTTGAGCCGTTTGAATTCCATTTAAATTATTTGTAATATCTTCTAAATATTTATCCTCTTGCATGGAATCATTAGTAACTGGTATAAACTCCCAATTATCAAAACCATTTCCAGCACCTTGCGAATATGCCAAAGTTTGTATCTGTATTTGACTTGTATTTAATTTTGTTTTGGCTACATAAATAACTCTATTATTATTATCATATACATTCGCTCCAGGTCCTTGAATTATTGTTGTTGTAAATTCTGTTGTACCATTCATGGGTCTCCCTCTTCTAACAATAAACCAAAATGAGTCAACGTTATGATCCCAAGTAAATATTTGATTCGGTGGGATATAATGTGGTACATCTGTTTCTTGTATTGAACCCCCGTGTGAGAATACAAAATGGTTATGACCGTCTATAATTTGTAATACTCTTTCACCACTTCCTAATAAAGTAAATTCAACACCAACATCAAAATTTTCTGGTTGATAAACACCAGTTATATTTAATGGGTCGTCATGCCCTTTTGATACAAATACCAAACCCAAAGAAATTTTACCTGCGTTACACTGTGGTGTGGCTTTTATCCATCCGCCGTTTGGATCAAATGTGTTGGGACATACTGCCATGGCTGGATTGCCATCAATTGATACAATACCGTCGTTGTTTGGTGTAAAATTGTTTACATTCGCAAGACTCCATGACACACTAGATGGCAATAAATCATTTGTTACCTGTCGTGGGTCATACATAGCAGTAATACCAAATTTTTTTAAATTTCTTAAACTTTCAATTTGAGTAATAGTTTTTGCCCCTACTGTAAAATTTAATCCTGAATAAATACTATTTTGTGCGCTGTTTTCATATGTATCCTCATTAAAAAAAGAATAATAATTAAATTTAGTATTACAACATTGCACCAATACATCTGAAAATGTTGGCATAGAATTTAAATTACCAGTATTATCAAGCATTAATGGTACATTATCAATCCACAGTTGATATGAACCGTCATAAAATTCATCAATTGTAGGTTGATTAAAATCATCAAATAAACTGTAATTATCATAAAATTCTTGATATGTTATGGGATGTTCTATTCCATTTAAAAACACAGTAAAAAATTTATTTGTATAGTCTGCTGGGTCTAATATTAATGGTAATTCTAAAAGTCTATTAACAATTGTTGGAATACTAAAAGAAGCCTTATTTAAACACACTTTGGAGTTTTCCTTTAATACTAAAGTATCATTTACAAAATTTGAAAATTCTGGTTTATCAGTTGTAAGTTGTAATATTTCCATTTATAGTCTATAAATATAAAATAATTTCTATGTTTAAAACATATGATTATTAATTTGTCAAGTAACGGACAAACATCCCACAGTAATTTCATTAATCAATTTACTGATAATATAGTTATAAAACCAAATAGTAAAATATGTTTAACTCGCATTTCATTAATTCGCGATGCCAAGCAAACATCTGTTTTAATTCCAGCAGGAACGACCATGAGTTTTAGGTATACGCCTTATGATGTAATAACCAAAATAATAAATGCTGTTGATACAACTTATACCGCCGATACTTTGACCGATAGATTAAATTTTTTATTTGGTGGTTTAAAATCTTTCAATTATACTTTTGAAGCAAGAGCCACAGACACAGGCGAAAATATAGAAATTGAATTTACTTCATATTTAGATAATATAGCATGGCAAAATACAAATTTACAAGATTTTATATTTACAAATGGAGATAAGGCACGAAAAATGACAACTTCACCAGGTAGAAAAATAACAGGTGGAACAATTCCAACTGGAACAATTAATACAGATGACGAGGTGAGATCAGTCAAGTGGGATACAAGCAATATCACCAACGGATTTGGCGCAAATTGGGGCTCTAATTATACACCTATACCAAATCAAAATAATAAAAACGCCTTTAATTTATATAGTTCAGGAGGAGAGCAAAGAGGCTCAAGTTTTATTACAGTTGTAAATCCTACTTTTACATCAACACAAGAAATAAGAATAGGTCCAGGTGTTTATGATGATGCTGCATCAGATTATTCCAATATTGTTATACCTGGTAATTTATTAAACGGTAATTGGTTTTATAGATTAGTATTAAACCCATCTGGAAATACAGCAGTATCTCAAGGAACTATACATTTACAAATGTATAATAACGTTACAGAAACAAGAGAGGATGTCATGAATGCCCTTCCATATAATTGCGGCGATACTTTTGAAATATATGTTGATGGAGTTAATGGAGATGGAACCGAAGGACCTGCCGAATTATTTACTTTTAATACTAAATTACATTCAAGAGAAGGTTTAATTGCTTATCTTCCATCTGTTTTATCTGGTACTAAATTTTGGAATGTTGAGGCACCTGCTTATATGTCACCTGCCGATTACTGGATGAAATATGGTTTGGAGCCTGAAGAATTACAAACAAATTTTGATGGTGCTAAAATGTACGGTTCAAGATTAGGAAGAGGCATAAGAGATACTCAAATTGTAAAAGAAAATGTAGCATATTTAACATCTGTGGGAGTTGGCTCCACAACTCCTTTGGAATATTCCTCAGTTCCTGCGGGTTTGCGCGGCGTTGGAAATTTTCCCTTTTACCGAGCATATACAACTTTGAGTGGTGTAACTGATACAGTTGATATTGGATGTCACACCACGTTTGGCACAAATGGTTTACCTATTGGAAATTTACCAACATTATTTACATGTATATTTCAATTACAAGACAAAACAGCATTTACAACCGATACTTTAAGAACTTTATTAAGTGGACCAAATCAAAATGTTATACAAATAGACACGAACCCAGCATCTTTTGATATTAGAGTTGTAGAATTTGATGGAACAAATTCAGATATAAATTTGGTAGATGCTGGCGCATCCAGAATAGTTTTTAATAATACCAGTAATTATTTTTTTAGTTTAAAAAGTTATGGTTTTTCAATTAATCCACAAATAAATATTACAGTCACAGATTTAAATAATAATGTTGATTATACTGGCACGGCAACTTTATCAAGTGTTGGTATGGATAATATTTTGAGTCTTGCTGGTAATCCTGCAGGAACTTTAAATACTGATTATTTACATGGTTTCTTGGGTGATTATAGATTTTACCAAAAACCAGCCGATTTTACTGGTGATATTACATACTGGAATAATATAGTACTAAATTTAAAAAATTATTATATAAATACTAATACACAATTAGCCATTAACCAATATTTCGGGGCTACTAAATTACAGGATTTATATACTTTATCAGAACCCAAATATGGCAATTATCAAACAGCAGATCCAAATAATACTATGACTCCAGCCGTTATGAGAGTTGACGGAGATACAATATATGATCCAAATGGCTATAATTTCTCTGATATTTTCTTTTTTCCTCAAATGACTATGCCAGACGCAAACAGAGATACAACTTTAAATATAAATTCTTATGCCTTTGCTGGGATGGGTATTGTAAGTTCAAATGCTTTAAATACAATTTTAGATATAAAAGATTATGATGAAACAACCCAAACAGTTTTACAATCTCAAACTTCACCATCAGGTCAAAATACCGTTGATAATCCAATATTTAGCACTAAAACAGAAGTGGAACAAATAGATATTGATGATAAGATATTTAACGTACAAATAAAAAATTTGCCACATAGGAATTATAATGGCGCTATAAGTAATTTTGATAAAACAATATATCAAATTGGATCTTTAGTAAACGCCAAAACAATTGAAAATCAAAGAATAATTGAAATATACCCTCCTCAAAAAGTATTTACAAATTTGGATAATGCTGGGGATTTAGTACTTAATCAATTAGAAGTTTCCATTACTGATGAATTAAATAAAGTAGAAACAGATTTAAAAGCAAATACCAATTTAACTGTGGAAATTTTATAAACTTAAAATATTATATATAAATATATGGATATAAATACAAGTAATGGTTTTTGCTTAATATGTGGAACTAGACTAAAACAAAATAAAAGCCTTGAAAATTATCATATTAAATGTTGGCGCACCATGATAAACGATATTAAAAATTTTGATAAAATATGTTATGAAAAATATGATTATAAAAAAACTATTTGTGGATTAACAAAAAAGGAAATAGAAGAAGGCGCCGAAATTGTGGTTAATTTTGATTAATATTATATTAATTTATATTATATGACATTTTTAAATAAAACTCATTATACCTCCGCTTTAGGTCAAATTCCAGAAATGGAAGAATGCACCACTTTTGAAAAAGTAGAAAATAAAGATTTATTGGGAATTAAAAGTAAATTAGAAGTTTTGGAATTAATAGGCGGTATTGTTGATTCATTAAGAGAAGGTTTAACACGTCAATTGGTTATAAATGATATTAAAGATGATGACGAATTAAATGAAAAAATCGGCAATTTATTAATTAAAGATGAAAAAGAATAATATATATAATATATATAATATGTTTGAATGGTTTTATACTTGGACGAATTCGCAAATTATAAAAGCAATTGATGAAATAGATGCAAAAAGAAAAAAAAAGAGAATGTCAGGAAAAACGATGGATACCAGTTTTGCCGATGATTTAAAAAATTATATAATGGGTGTTGATATTAAAGATGTTGTACCAGTCAAGCCTCCCTTTTAGGTACTCGGCAAGATTCAATTATATAATCTCCAAATTTACCATTTTTATTTCTAATGGCATAATATAAAGTATTTCTTGGGAGTCCTAAATCTTCCTTGACTTCTTTATGTGTTAAATAAAAGTTGGTTTTTAGTTCTTTTAAATTTGTTATTTTAAAATGATATATTGAATAATTATGTCCTCTTGTCATATTAGATTTATTTCGTTATATGTTTTTAAATAATTTATTTGTTTAATATATTTAATCTTCATCATCTAAATTTAATGATTTAATACCTATAAAATAACCTTTTTTACCATCTTTCATTTTATCTTTTTTATATTTAACACCTAATTTTTTTAGTTCATAAGTTATTTGTCTTTGACTAAAATTTTTATTTCTATATTTCATTATTTCCATTATTTCACTTTTATGCATTATATCATCTTCTATATCTGTTTTAATAAATTCTTCGTGAAACATAGAGCCAAACTCATCATATTCCTCCGCTATTTCTTTAAACATTTCCTCATTCTTTTTAGGCACAAACCCATCTAAACTAAAATGAGATATAAGCAAATGTAAATAAGCATTTTTAAATTTTTCATCTTTAAATTTATTACCATAATTATCTATCCTTCTAAATTTGTTATTTTCCCAATCATCCTTTACATCTTTTAAAAATTGACTTTCATACATCTGAACCAATCCACGTCTTACAATACCTTCATCTATATCAATATTAAAATCTTTATTACTACAGGTATTATATTTGCATTGTAATGAGCCCTCATTTGTAGTACCATATAAAACTTCACAAGATAAATTTGAAGCGTCAACAAATTCTTTTAAAAAATCCGTATCAATCTTTTTTTGATCTATCTCTTCGCAATATACAAATCTAATGGGGTTAAGTTGTAGTTGTATAATTTGTTTATGTCTTTTTGACGCATAACTTAAATTAAAAGTATCTTTATCCAGTTTTTTTGAATATATAGGAAAAATTGAATCATGTATTTTAAATTCTGTTGACTTACCATTTGACGCAGTATATCCAATATTCATTTTAAACTTTTGTAATCCAATATCACCACATAAACAATAAGCCAACCAACTTAAGGCAAATTTGCGTTGTTCTTCATCTGGATGTAATTTTTTATAAAAAAGTAATACCTCATCTTTTATATTTTTAGATATTTCCTCATTTTCTAAATAATCCCAATTTAAATATTGTGTGATATAGTCCGTTTTTTTTCTTGTTCTAAATTTCTTTTCTATTAAATTATATACACCATTACGAAAATGTAAATTATATAATTGAGCGTCATTAATGTCAAAATTTTCCTCCTTACCGCAATCTGCTAAATCTTGAATTACAAAACTACAGACACTGTCAATCGTCTTTTTATTACTTACTTTTTGAAATACTTTATTATATTCATTAATTATTTTAGATACATCTTTTCCATTTGAATTCTCCAAAGTATATGTAATTTCATCACTTACATATTTTATTAAACTTTTTCTTATTAATTTTTTTAAAACTAAATATTCATTATCTTCAAGCCAATTATTACATTTATAAATATATAATTTTTTCAATTTTTTATTATATACTAAATCTTCACAATTCAATTTTAAAAATATTTCTGTAAGATTATCATCTGTTCCTGTCAATTCATCTTTCATTTTTATTGTTCTATATTTTGCTGGGTTTCCTTTTTTAGCATAATAATGTATTGTACCAATATTTATACCGTCTTTGGCATTATTCCATAAATTATTAAAAAAGGTTTCATCATATTTTGCGCTTTTTAAACTCATATTTTGGGCTATTTCATAATTATTTATATTGTCATTATGTAAAGCAAAAACAAGTCTGATCCATGAATCATAATCATTTATATCGTCTATTGAAATACAATCAACCAAATTTTGTAAATCTTCATCAATAGGTAAATCATTAATTATTTTAGTTCTTTTATTTTTAGTATCATTTTTTTTAGTATCATTTTTTTTAGTTATATCACATACGATACCCTCATCTATTGGTGTAATATTTTCTTTGTAATTAATCATATCATCATCTAATTTAAAATAAGACCATTGACCACTTAATATTTCTATATCTTCATAAATGGTTTGTATACGATATAAATCACCTAAATTTTTATTTTTAATAATAAAGTGTGGGTTTCTTTTTGTTATGGATGGAAAATAAGGTATTTTATTTTTTAGGTTTTCAACAAATTCAACAGTTTGAGAATCATATGTTTTATCTTTTTTTAGGTCAACATCAATATGTTGAAAATGTCTGGTATCTATTGCGCCATATTTATATTGAGTGTATTCTTTGTGTTTATTTACTTTGTCAATATTTTCAAAATCATTCATAGTAGGTCTGCACCCTGTTTCGGTATATGGTAATAATTTTTTAGTTTTTCCTTCAACCTTTAAATTAATTGGGAACCATAAAATCTCCTGTTTTGTAAAATATTCGTGAGTCTTCATTATTGTATAATATGTTTAATTATTATTTTAAGTCATTTTTAAACAACTATTCAACAAATTACACAAATTAATTAAATGATTTAAATCAAATTATTTGAATTTCGCCATTTAGCCATTCAGCCGTTCGTGACAACCTTTTTCTCTAAAGTTCATTTTAAGAATACTTTTGAAAAAGATGGCGAAATGGCGCAATTCTTAAATGTATTAGTATTTTATTATATATGTTATTTGCTCTACATATAAGAAATATAGTAATAAAATATAAAAATCAATCAATTTAATATAACAAATCACAGAAAAAAAAGGGCGAAATTGAGCGCGCAAATCAGGAATCCGAGCGCGCAAATTGAAACGTTTGGCGCAATTCGTAATTTTTAAATTCAAATATATAAAGTTTGTTTTTTACATTACATAAAATATCTAGTACTAAATATAATAATCATATGAAATATAATAAAAAATTAGTAGTTCAATACAATAACGGCACATGGTTGTGTCTATGTTGTAACAAAATAATGAAAAATTCATATTCAAAAGCCCAACATCAAAAAGGGATGTATTGTATTATTAATGCTAAACATTATATTAAAGATAAACTTAAAAATATATAATATATAACATAGTAAACCATGCCAATATATATATGTCTTTGTGGGGCTAAATTATTAAATCATTATCCCAACCAGATAGAGAAACATAAGCAAACTAAAAAACATATTAAAGGTATACATGAAACTATAATGAAAAATTTATATTTAGAGGAAGAAATTCAACAACGAATAATTGAAAAAGAATTAAATATAAAACCTGAAATAACTGTATTTTTTGAGTAAAATATGTGAAAATAATATCTTTATATAGTATATATAAACACAAATATGAGTATGCCTTTCACCGAAAAAGAACTGGAAGAAATCGCCACCGATGATGCGCCACAAGAAACAAAGGAAAATATAGAGGTAGAAGTAGAAGAGCAACAGGAACAAGAAGGTATAGCGGAGCAACAACCAGAGCCAGAAGAAGATATAGCGGAGCCAGAAGCAGAGCAAGAAGATCAACCAATATTTGAAAAACCAGATTATGATAAAGAGGATGATTTAGAACTACCTAAAAAAGCAAGAAAAAAACGTAAGCCACTTTCAGAAGAAACCAAAGCCAAATTAAGGGAATCTCTCGCGAAAGCACGTGAGAAATCAAAGCAAAAGCGAGCAGCCATGAAAGTATTAAGACAAAAAAATGAAGCACAAGAAAAAGCAAAAGCAAAAAAACATATTAGAGAAAGGAAAAAAAAGAAAATGATTGAGGAGGCTCATTTAGAAGTAAGTGCCGAAGAATCTATAATAAAACAAGAGGAGGATATGTGGAATGAAGACAGAATAACAAATTTAATGAATAAAACTTTAGATACCTATTTTAAAAAAAGAAAAGAAGAAAAAAAAACCCGAGAATCTTTTCCGATGGGACCTTCAGGACAGCCCTACTATATGCCCCAGCAACCAGCCTATCAACAGACACAGCCTCAAAGAGCAATACCAAAACCAAAACCAGTACCTCGCAAACCTAAGAATCCATATTTTGAGATGTTTGGATTAACTGCGGAGGATGAAGATAATATGTAATTTAAATAAAATTGATTTAAACAAATTAAACAAAATAAAAATATGACTGAATACAAGGTTTATAAAATAATTAATGACGATATGCCAGGATTAGTTTATTATGGCTCAACAACACAAACTTTAAAAAATAGATTATTAGGGCATAAATATGATTCTTCAAATAAAAAAGTAAAATCTTATAAACTATTTGAAATAGGACAACCAAAAATAATTCAATTACATGTTTTTGATAATGAATTAGATATGTATAAAAA
>JAAHTH010003332.1_pt1 | contig 11111 bp, 14 predicted proteins | sample 6116091 | NCBI WGS metagenome assembly JAAHTH01 (sample SAMN13939990, study PRJNA603662) | sponge metagenome | isolation source: marine sponge | host: Mycale hentscheli | place: New Zealand | collected 2006
TATAGAGTTTGTACTAAGATTACGCAACGTGCTGCGTTAGGTAAAAAGAAATATGGTACTACTATGGATCGTGACGATTTAACGCCCTTAGATTGGCTTAAACACGCTCAGGAAGAAGCAATGGACTTGGCTGTGTACCTTGAGAAGTTGATACAAGAATTAGAAGAATTAAAAAAAGGGAGCTGAATAGCTCCTTTTCTCTTTTTTTGTTACGACCCACACGCTTCGCAATCGTCATCGTCTATACTACACGTTTCGGGTTGGTCTTGTTCTGTTAAATCTACAATCCAACTATCCCAAGTTTGTCTAGCAATCTCTTCGTTGCGTTTCTTATCTTCAAAATCTTTTATGTCTTTCATTTTTTATTTCTTTTTTTCGTTTATCCATTCTATTGGAACTACTTTATCAGCCCATTTAATATTATTCTTGTCGCACCATTCAGAGTAGGTCGTCTTACTTCCTTTAAATAACTTGTTTGTGTGTCGTTGAAATACCATACGAATATCCTTGTCGGGATGCTGTGCTATAACTAACAGCATTTTCTTTCTATCTGCGGTGCTAAAACGACCTTTTAACTCTAAGATGATACCATTCGGTAAAATAACGTCAGGAGTATATTTACGTTGTTCGGAAACTTCGTAGTGTAAATTAAGAGTTTCATATTGAAATGGTATATTTTGCTCGTCAAGTTTATTGCACACAACCTTTTCATAGTTACTCCTGAACCTGTGGATTGTTTTCTTCATAAGTCTTTTTGTTATGGCAAGAGTGACAAAGCGATTGTAAGTTATTATGGCTTAGTTTAGCTCCACCTTGTTTGATTGGTTTGATGTGATCGACTACGTCAGCAGGTACAACTTTACCTTCCTCTTCACAATGTAAACACAAAGGGTTCTGATTTATCCACCAACCTCTAAGCCTACGCCAAGGTGCTTTACGATAAAACGAAGTGTCACCACCCCAAGACTTATTCTTGTCTATGGGCTTAACTCTTCCTCGACCTTTAGGTAATGTAGGCATCTATTAAACTATAATTAATTCAAATCCGTTTCCTTCGGTTGCTTCCAGTAACTCATTGAGAGTTCGTTTTGATGAAGTAATATCCAATAAGGCATCGCTGTTGACCTTTCCAAAGCTAGAGCCAACAAGAATACACCCTCTTGTGTCGGTATTATAGTTTCCTTGATGAATAAGAATGTATCTTCGATTTCGAACATTATGCAATATAAGATGTTTTTTGTATTTATCTGAGGTTCTGTGAGAAACTTTATACACACCTTCAGGAACACAACTCACGTTAGTTTCATTAGCTTTCCAAGGTAACTCTAGTGTCTTACACTCAAAAACTTTTTTAAGTCCATTAAACAGCGTTAAATGACCTAAAGTTTGTTTCCCATCATCGTTAAGTCTAGTAAGTATCGCTTTCATTTTTACTTTTTAACTTTTTCTATTGACCTACCTGCAAAGTAAGCAGCGTAAACAGTTATAAGAAGAGTTTGATATATTGGCTTGTAAGCATCGTCTATAGTAAAGTTACCTATGTTTCCGTCAAGAAAAGAAAGTAACACTAAGATAAGTGTAAGGAATATAAGTACCAAAGGTCGAATGTTTTTAGACAACCAATTATCGGCTTTCATATCCGCTTCCCACCTACGACTAACTTGCTCTTGAGCGTCAGACTCAGCTTTAACTAGCAAATCTTTCATCGCTTTTTTAGCAAGCAACTTCTCTTCATTAGATGTACTTAAATTGTCTAGGATTTCTCCGACCGACTTAATTACATTACCACCAAGTATATCAACTAATTTACTCATACTTTCTTGTTTTTCTTGTACGCTACATAGAAATTAAATAGTGTATAAGCGATACCAAGAAGTAGGGCAGCGAACCTTAACGCTGCTTCTACCTCTGTGAAACTTAACCCTATAGCTGTACCATTTACCGCTAAATTTTTGATTGAATCGTTGTCCATTAGTTATAGGGTTTTAGATTTCTTCTACATCGTTTGCGTTATCTCTAATAAACTTAGCTGCTTCTGATCGAGTCATAAGGCAATTTTTCGGGTAGGCTTTATTTTTTCCTAGTTTAAGTAAAGCGGATAGCTCTCCACTTATCCAACTTGCTTCTAGTTCTACTATATGAAATTTAGCGTTTCCGATTTTAATCATAGGAACAGCACCAAACTTTCTTCGATTGTATTCTCCAAGCTCTTTAAATGTTGGATGAATTACTCCGTTTTGAACACCCTCTTCATCGTACTCAGGTATTCCGTAAGTAGCTACTAACTCTGTTGGTATTAGTTTATTAAAAGTTGTGTTATCTAAACACATATATACATTTCCTCTCATAATTAATTTGTATGTGCAGATAAACCTGCGTTATAATTGTTTTTTACTTCGTATGATGTTAATGCTCTGTCGTAAAGTCTTACATCACTAATTAAACCATCGAAATACTCTCCTGTTCCTAATCTTGAACCAATAAATAAATCATCACCGTCGTATGTTATTGCACCAGATTTAGAAACTGTAACAGGTGTATCTTCATCTACGTATAATTTCATAGTAGTACCATCCCAAGTACCTGCTATATAATGCCAACTGTTATTAGTTAAATTAGTTGCACTATCAATTTCAGTTGTAGCAATTTTAAACCTTGCTTTAGAGCCTACTTGCATTAAGAAGAACCTTGTTGCACCTACTTCAGCATCAGATATATATTTTGATGCCGAACTTACATCAGGAGTTTTTATCCAACATTCAATACTCAAAGCACTTGTTGGTTTTATACTATTACTATTAGCAACACTTGCATAACCACTTCCGTCTAAATTAAACGAGTTTAACCTATCTCGAACTGCGTTACCATCTATGTCTTGAGATGTATTGTTTGGGTCAGGAATTAAAGTTACACCTGTTGCAACTGCTCCGTTGCTAAAGTTCATCATACCTAGTTGTGGTATTCTTGGTTGAGCAGGTTCGTATGTAGCACCATTTATAGTACCATTATTACCCTCTCCTGAACTATCGTAAGTTAATGAACCTGCACCCTCACTCATAGCCCAATATGCCTTTAAATTAGATAATTCTATTGTAGTATTATCTCTATCAGTTACTAAGTTTTGAGGATTTGCGTAATCGTATGCTATATCTTCATTAAGCCAAGGCTTATCATAAACTTGGAAGTCAGACAAAAGACCTTGGTAATATTTAGGGAAAGTTTCTGGAGTATATCTTGCTCCAATATGAGCAGTAGTTGGAGAGGAAAAATCATAAGCAGAAATTGTTTTATCTGCACCCAATTGCACACCATCAACAAAGCATTTTGCAATTGTTCCTTTTACTGTTAAAACTATCCTTACCCATTGGTCTTGTGGAGGGTTACCAAAATCTTGCCAACCACCACTATAAATAGCTAACTCTCGACTTGTTTGCCCAAACCCAAGTATGAACCTAGTTGAAGTAGAATGAAAATCGAAAAAATAATCTCCTTTTTCATTCTCTTCAATGTATGCCCAAAATGCAAAAGTAGCATTATTCCCACTCATAGAGAAACCACTTACATCAACATAATCACCTGCACCATCAAAATCAAGAGCCTTACCTGTAAACAACTCGCCTACATTATTGTTGCCCGATTTGTCAGGTGTTATTTGGATTGGTTGTTTTATAGAAAAATCAGTTACAAATATATTATCTTCAGAAAAAACTCTAATTATATTGTTAACTTCAGTTGCAGTAAAATTTAAAGTTAAATAATTAATTGTATTTGGTAATATTTCTGCATCTTGACTTAAAAGTTGAGCTATACTTACAGTATCTGCATTATTTCTTATTTGAAAAGATGTATTTGAAAGTGTAGTATCGCCAACAGAGTTTAACGTAACACTTGCAACATAATCTTCTCCAACAATTAAATCAGAAAGAGCTTGTTTTATTGTACCACCTGTTCCTGTATGTGTAGCTTTATTGTTTGCTTCATCTATATCCCAACCTGTACCCACATTCCAATCTGAATCAGTAGAAAAATCTCCATTAACAACTTCCTCCCTACCTAATGTTTCGCTCGTTTCAAATCCAAGCCACATCTTTAGGTTATCGGTGATAACTTTTTTAACAAGGCTTTGAATCGCCCCGATTACGTTTGTAAAACTTATTATCATAATTTAAAAGTTTTAAATTAGATTAATATAAAGCTACTATGTCGTCTGCGTCTGTACCTGTACTAAATACTTTTTTAACTTGAACTGCTAATACCGATCCGTTTGCTAAATTTTTAAATGTAACATCATCGCCTGATATAGTTGTTACTTTAACATCTCCACCTGTACCGATAAATAATACAGCTCCTGGTATAGCTAGTGTTACATCTGATGAATCAACATCTACTTCGACTGCTTTAATTGCTTGTTGCGTTACTTTGTTAGTTGGAATGAATCCCATAATTTTAGTTTTTATTAGTTGTTATTAATTGATTGTTTAAAATTGTAAAAAGGTAGTGAGAGAAACTAGGCGAAAAGGTAGCGAAAACCTAACCCCCTCACACCTTTTAGTTTACTTTTACTATACCTCTATCGTTCCAAAGGTCACCTCGATTTAGATTTCTATTAGATGTTGGTAACGTGCTTCCACTTAAAGTGTCCATAGTAGGAGTATCGCCCTTATCTCCCTTCTTTCCATTTGCACCTTTCAACCCTTGATCGCCTTTATCACCTTTATCGCCTTTATCTCCCTTTGGTCCTTGCGTTCCGCTTGAAACATCTTCTTTTAAATGTCGTCTAAGTTCGTCTAACTCTTCCGATATGTTTTGTAACTGAAGATAAACTATACCTAACTGAGCAAAAGAACCCCTATCTTGTATGTGTTCTCCGTTTGCAAACTTAGTTTCTAGCTCAGTTATCTTAGTGTCATCAACTTTGTCTTTACCATCACCTGTCTTAGTGAATATAGTCTTATTTTTTTTGTCTGCTAGTGCCATATATTAAGGTTGTGGTTGTGCTGGTGGTTGTGTGTTGTATTGTAAAACGATTGACATCGATGTTCCGTGTACTTGCGATGTATCTTCTCTTGCTATTGAAATAGTATCTCCTGCTGCAAAAACCCAATCACTAGGACAATTAACATTAAATTTAGTAGTATAAGTAGAGATTGATAGAGTAGTACCGATTTGAGTCGAACTATCTCCGTTTTTATATAATTTGATGTCAGAAGTTTTACTTGATGTGTGAACATTATAATTAGCTATACTTTTCACAAACCCATTGTAAGGTGCTGTAAACATTAAATGATAAGAACTTGTACTTAAAGAAGCATCATCTCCTGTAGTCGCACCCGAAAGAGGTACAAAATACTCTGAGTTAGCAGAAGCGTGGTGATAGTGAGCTGTCCGAATGTCAAGTACGTTTTCTGCTTTTACGTTGGTTAGGTCTGAAGTTTTAGTTAGTATTAACGAACCTGGTGGATAGTTATTTATAGGTGTAACTGAAGTTATATCTACATAATTAACACCTACTTTCTCTGAAGCACAAGTTATTTCTAATTGCTTTGAACCATCAGGAGCAGTTAAATATAATTTTTGATTTTTATAATATCTACCTTCTATAGTTGAACTCAAGAAAATTTTAGTTACACCTGAAGAAGCTACAACATTTGTTGTTGTTACACCTAAAATATTTAAGTTAAAATTAGCTTTAATATTTTCTGTATTTACATCTGATATTTTAGTATTTTCAGACATAATAGAGTCAGGTACATTGTCAGAACTTATTATACCTTTATTGGCACCCCCTCCCGGTGGTACAGGCTCAGGTGTTGGAGGTAAGTCAGGTTCAGAAGTATCATTAATAATTACACTTGATTGATTTACTTTATACCATTCACCACTCATTGTAGCACTTTCTGCCTTAAATGTACCTCCTTTAAATATATAATATTTATAATCTCCGCTATCACCGTTTATTCTATATTTAATTAATTTAGTAGGTGATATGTCAGCACTAAATATGTCGGCTTGTAAAATCTCTAAAGGTTCTGATTGTAATCTTAAATATTCATTTGTAGCTAATTGACATATATTTTTAACATCTGTAGATGTACCGCCTCTAACAAAACCATCTAAACAAGGTTCGATTTCAAATTGGTCTGACTCATTATAATTAGGATAAGTAGCAGGAGAACCCCCTGATGCGGAAGCAGTAGCATTTCTAAAGCAAATAGACGCTTGTGGATTTATAGCTGTTTGTCCTATTAATGTTGTACCTAAATCTACACTTGCATTTGAAGAAACAGTTGATTGCTCTGACTTATAAATAACTTTAGAACTTAAAGATTCGCCTTGCTCTGCGTCAGTATAATAAATGTTAATTTGTTCGCAAATAGTTTCTGAACTTACAAATGTTGGGTTGTTGTCAACCCCACCAATAGTACCAAACGGATCTGGACCTGCTCCTGATGATTTCATTTGTTTGTAGTGACCTACAAAAGAACCTGTAGTGCTGTTTCTTGATGTTGCTTCTATAAAAATACCACCTGTATTAACAGGTTTTTCTATAAACGCTTTAAATCTTATTCTTGTAGTAGTTAATCTTTTGTCATTATTTACTCCAAAAGTATTAGAACTAATTATATCACCACTTTGTTCAACCGTAGTAAATTGACCACAATTAATCATTCCTTCTGCTATAAGACTTGTGTCGTTAACAGGGTCGTTATTTCCATAAAAATCAATATCACCTCTAATTATACTTATGGTAGTATCTGTATTAGTCCAAGTTAAAATATTAGAATTACTATTTTCTTGTAAATATTTGTAAGTACCATCAGGTTGTAATTGTTTTATTTTTAATCTAGTGTTCGTTTTTATACCGTGATTATATATACGATAATCAGTACCAGTAAATCTAGGTACAGAACTAGATGTAGATGCAGCAGGTTCATTTACTATCTCTTTTGCTAAAGCGAAAAAATCAATTTCTATTGGTCCGTGGTCAATAGAACTTAATGAACCAATACCTATTGATGTATCTAAAACTACACCTTGTTCAACATTAGAAACACTAAAACCTTCGTTAAAACTTAACGTAACGTCTTTTATTGAATTTTCGTAAGTTAAAGATGAACCACCTAATATAACATTATTACTTTGGTCTATTATAAGTAAATCAGAAGATGTACTTTCTTGCTCTCTTAAAGTAATAGCTTCTGACATTTGACTAGAAGTTCTGTAGTTGTAAACAGGAACTTCACCGTTTGTATTGCCTATATAATTATTAGGTTGAAAGAATCTGTAAGAACCTTCTGACAATACACCAACAGCACCGAATAATTTTAAAACAGAATCGAATACATCAGATTCTTTGTAGTTTAAAGCATCCCCTATTGGTTCTATTAATTGGTCATTTTCATCATATGAGTCCTCAGCTCCAAAAGGTGATTTTGAGAAATAATAATTAAAGAACGGATCTCTAAGTGCGGGGCTACTTCCAGGCGGATTGTAAGTTATATTGTAATCATTAATTGTTCCACTTGAATTTCTACGAAACCAATTTATCATATTTTTCATTATGATAGTGTAATTAGTTCCACTAGATTCGTTTCCATCAGTTCTGTGAGGACAAGGCGTTAAATTACTTGTACCATCTAATGAAGGCATTAAGTTCATTTTACCTAAAAACCCTCTATGATTATTACCTGAATCAGGGTCGTCTTGACGACCTAATATTTGAGTTATTTTTTGATAAGAAGTTTTATCTGTGTAATCTGTAAAAGAATCTTTTGACCTTGATTTAAAAAATCCGTAAGAATCGGTTGCATTTAATCTTACTATATAAGGAAATGGAGCATTTTCTATAGCATCAAATGAAACTGACATCCATCCGAACCACCAAATTTGTTTAGCACCACCTGAAGGAGTTTTATAAACTCTAACATAATGGCTATTTTGTCCATCTTTTAAAATGTCATTATATATAAAATCTTCGTCTGTTTGGTTTTCTATAAAGTAATTTAAAGTTAACTCTGATGCTAGAAAAACATTCTCTCTTGTATCGCCTTGACCGTTCCAAGTAACTTCAAACCCTTCACCTTGTAATTTAAATTCTATAGAATTACCTGTAAAGTTTTTTTGCCAAATTTCAATATCCCATCTATTTGATTTTTGATCGTATAAGTGAGAATGTCTTACCTTTTTAAACGCCATTATCTAAAGTTTTTTCTTCTTTTTGATTTGTTAAATACAATTAATAAATCATTACCACTTATTCTTACATCAGGTATAACCGAACCGCCACCGCCTAAAGCGTGGTTAGGTATAATCGTTCCGCTTGAACCTGGCACGAATAGCTCAGGTCCTCTTTCACCTACTAGACTTACCTTACCTACAGGAGGGCGACCACCATCGGCAAATCCCATAATACCACCACCTAGTAAACTTTTAAATATACCTTTAAATCCACTAACAGGTCCACCTACTACATTACCTAAACCTACAAGTGACAATAAACCTGCTAATATTGCTGTCTTAGCTATCATCTTAGTTATTCCAATCAAGAAGTCAGAAACAAAATTACCAAACTTCTCTCCGAAAGTCATAGTAACTTCAATCATTTCGCCGTTAATCTCAACAAACTTAGTTTGCTTATCAAATAAATTTACAAAACCATCTGAGAAGTTAGTAAACATATTTACAATTTCGTTATTAAGATTTATTATTTGTTCTTCAGTAAATCCTAAATCGTAACCAAACAAAGATACCATTGCTCGATCGGGTAGTTGTGACATATCAGGGCGACCACCTCGAAGTCCTTGAGTTCCTAAATCACCACCTTTAAGACTAACAGTTGCACCTATATTCTTTTTTTGTTCTTCTAAAAACTTGTTTTGTCTTTTTAATTGTTCGTTTTGTTTCTTTTGTGTTTTTTCCCTTTGTTTATTATTTTTTATATCTTCTAAATATAATTTCTGTAATTCATCTAAAGCTGTACCATTATCAGATAATATAATAGAATGTTCTAAAACTGCTTTATTATTTTTCTTTAGTTGGGATTCTTCATCTTCAAGATTTTTAATAAATCCAATAAAACCTGCTGCTGCAGCTAATTTAAGTCCGTCAAGACTAGCTAATGCTTTTGCTACAGGTTTTAAAAATTTAAGAAGAAACTTAAACGCACTACCAAGAAACCTAACTTGTGGTATAATCATAGCTATAGCCAATAAAATAGGACCAAGAGTAGCAGCTATACCTGAAGTTCTTACTATTAAATTTTGTGTAGATTTATCTAATTCAGTAAATTGTTTTGCTAATTCAGTAATTTTTTCAATAAATGGAGTTAAGTGTTCTACTATTATTTCACCAAATACAATCTGTAATTCTTGTAATGCAGATTGCATTTTTTTAAGCCTACCTTTAGTAGTTTCTTCCATTTTAGCAGCCATCTCATCTAAGGCTGTTGTATTATTTTCATAACCTTCAGTTAACTCATCTACTTTATCTAAGTTATTAGAAAGTATAAGAAGTTGATTGGAAGCTGTTTCACCTACTAAATCTGTGGCTTCATTCAAGGTCATTTGACCTGACGCCATTTTTCTTAAAGTTTCTTCAAAAGGTACACCTACTTCGTTTAGTTTGCTAAATATCTTACGAAGCCCTGTACCTGCTTTAGAAGCCTTAATACCATTATCCATAAGAACACCCATCATCGCTGATAGTTGCTCTATTGTTACTCCTACTGCTTTTGCAGAAGAACCTGCGTGACCAAAGGCAGTAGCAAATGTACTAAGTTGTATTGATGAACTAGCTGCAGCTTGAGCTAAAGTGTTAGATACTCGTTCAGATTCGTTTGCATCTAAATTAAATGCGTTTAAGGAAGCCGATACGGTTTCTGCTGCAAGGGCTAAATCTTCTCCAGTTGCTAAAGCTAACTTAGCAATAGCTTCTTGCATATCTATTATTTGATCAGGTTTAAACCCTTTACGACCTAATATTAGTTGTAAGTCAGAAAATTGTTTAGCTGTAAATTGAGTTGTCTTTCCGAGTTCTCTAGCAGAATCAGTAAGCATAGCAAATTCTTCAGAAGTTGCTCCTGTTACTACTCTAACTTTAGTCATACCATCTTCAAATGCTACAAACGTGTCCATAGCCGACTTACCTAAAGCGGCTAAAGGTGCTGTGACACTAAAAGTAAGTAAAGAACCCATACGAGCTGCACCCGAAGCGAAATTAGCTAAACTCTTGTTAGCTTTACCCATTCCCTTCTCTAACCCTTTTACGTTAGCTGCGACAATTATAGATATAGTCTTTACTGAAAACGACATTATGTGTTATATTTTATTAAACTTACTTTTATTGTATTTCTCAAGAACCTTTTGTATGTGTTCCTTTGAAGCTATCTCTTTTTTAGGCTTGTATTTGTTATCCCAAGGAAGAGGTAATATCTCTTGTGGTTTTAACTTCTTCTTAGAGTGAGGCGATAAGCACCCCATCAATATGATTCGAGTTTGTTCCCATTGATTCTGAGAGATTTGTTCTTGGTACGATTTAAAGCCCTCTAAGCGATTATTAAAAGAACGTGGGGTTAAACTATACAATTCATCATAACCTAACCCCATCATCCCTAAACCTATCTTCTCGAGCTTATCCCAATCAATATCGCCTTGCTCAGAATCTATTTCCTCTCCCTCAACTACTTTCCCTCGCCTTGAGGTTGGTCAAGTTGGAACGCTTCGAATATCTCGTTAATCTTAGAGAACTCTTCGTTATCTAACCACTCTTCAATATCAGCGATTTTATAAGTGAACTTCTCTCCGATTTTCTTCGCTCCATACTTCAAACCAAAGTAAGCGATAACTCCGATGTGGTCTATCTCCGACCCTAACTGATTTAATTCGTTTAGCTTTAAACCTAACTTTTTGCAGATTTCTTTTAAGCATAAATAACTAAATCTGATTGGTCGCTCCTGACCGCCTAATTCTACCTTTTTCATTTTTATTTGTTTTATTTATTAGTATGTACCTTTAACTACTGATGATGTACCTGTAATAGTCACAGAATAAGTCACATTCTCTTCGACTCCTGCATCCATAGAAAGACTTGATACGTAACCACTTCCTTCCCAT
>JAAHTH010003333.1_pt1 | contig 11107 bp, 7 predicted proteins | sample 6116091 | NCBI WGS metagenome assembly JAAHTH01 (sample SAMN13939990, study PRJNA603662) | sponge metagenome | isolation source: marine sponge | host: Mycale hentscheli | place: New Zealand | collected 2006
AAGCCTATGTATGAAATGATGGATTATTTAGAAAAAGGTGGTAAACTGTCACCGGAATCAAGAGGTAATGTATAATGAGTGAAACAATATATAGACAAGCGCCCTATATAGAACAGAGAAGTGAACAGCTTCTTGGAAGTGTATTTGGTGATCCGAACGCTACAAGACAACAAGGAGAAACAGACGAACAATTTAATTTACGTCGTTTTGGTAGAGCTGGTGTTTCTAGGCAAGTACCGAGATATGAAATAGCCGGTTACACAGATCCACAAAAAGCAGCTTTTAATTTAGCTAGCCAAGGTATTGGGCAATACGCTCCTTTTTTACAACAAGCACAAGGAACGTTACAAAGCGGTGTCGGTGCAACATTAGCCGGAACTCCTTATTTTGCACAAGGTGCACAGATGTTAGGTCAAGGTGCTTCGGGTGTTACAGGTGAAGATATTAGTAGATACTTTAATCCTTATCAACAATTTGTTACTGACGAGATAAAGAGACAAGGTGATATCATGAAATCACAAGCTGCAGGTCAAGCGACAAGAGCTGGTGCATTTGGTGGATCTAGAGCACAGTTAGTAGAACAAGGTATTGATGAGGCAACTTTACGACAAATTGGTCAGGCGCAGCAATCAGGTTTTGGCCAAGCTTTAGCAGGAGCGCAAGCAGAAAAGCAACGTCAACTGTATGGCGGGCAAGGTATTGGGGCTATCGGTTCACGGTTCGGGCAACTAGGTCAAGGATTAGGTACACTAGGCGCTGGTCAAGCGGGTCTTGGATTAGATTTCCAAAGAGCAAACTTAACAGACTCTAGTTCTCTTCTTGGTATTGGTGGACTACAACAACAAATTTCTCAAGCGGGTCTTGATGCTGCAAGAAAAACTGCAGAGCAACAAGAAATGGAACCGTTCACTAGACTTGGTTTTGCTAGCGATATACTTACAGGTCAGCCTTCTAGTTATTCTAGTATTACTTATGGTGATCAGGCTCCTCCTGTAAACCCATTATCTCAAATCGCTGGTCTTGGTATTGGCGCATTAGGATTGAGTAAATTGTTTGGTTAATATGGCAGAGTATAAAGACATAGTATCTGAGATTCATGATTTAAGAAAACTTCTTGCACCGGATCCGTTAGGCGGATTCACGAGTTTGGACCCCGACAGGTCAAGCAGTGCCATAATAGAGGATATTTTAGATTTAGAAGACAAATTATTAAACTTAAGAAAATCTTTTAAAGACGGTGGAGAAGTAAGACCAAACAATCCTCTTAACAGGAAAATGTTTCAACAGCCTATTAAGGCACAATCTGGTGTGTATGTTCCTACCATAGAACAGATAATGAATTTCTATCAAGGTGGTTTTGATCAATCTGGTCAACCTACAGACACAGAGAGTTTTCTAAGAGCGATTGAAGCAACTAAATTAATGAATGAAAAAGGTTTCTTTCCAGGAGAAGGAGAACCTTTAAAATTTACATTTTCTCCAGATAACAAAGAAGGAATTCGAGAAATTTTAGAACAAACAGATCTTGATAGAGTTGAATCTATGGGATTTGGACAAAGAGCTCCTGAAGGAGACGCATATCAAGCTTTAATTGATCAAGCTAAAAATGAACAAATTGCAGGTATTATGGCAGCAGCGGCGTCTGATCCTAGTCAAAGACAACCAGGTGTAGTTGATTCTCTTTTAAGAGAAGGTGCATTGACAGGGACAGAAACTTTAGAGGCGCCTGAAGCAGGTAGAAGAGACGTAGCGAAAGATTTAATAGAAGCAGGTATTGGTAATTTATCTGGAACACCAATAGGACAGCCAGTAACAGGTGATGAAAATATAGAAATGATTAAAAGAAACATATTACAAGGAACTAATATCGTGGAACGCGGTACTCCAGAATATGAAGCTTTATCAGCTGTTGAAAAAATGAAAGTTGATGACGCGGTATCAGAACAAAAAAGAGAAGAAGTAGATTTAACGGATGCTTCTAAAGATAGATTAAAGAATTTCATTACTGCTGCCGGTGATTCAGCAGAAACGGCAATTTTAATTTATAATGATATGTTAAATGCGGGTGGAGAAATAGCAGAATCAGCGGGTGAGGTATTAGAAGGTTGGAAAGAAGCTTTCTCTGAAGGATTTAGTGATGATCAAAAGAAAAGTCTTAATGAACAGTTAGAGTATCTAAAATCGCAAAGTAAGGATGCGGGCAATCTTGGCGCTCCTATATTTGGTGTGGATATGGAAACGTTACAAAAAGGCGGAGAGAATATAAAGGAATGGTATAAAAAAACTGTTCTTCCTGAAATGGTAGAAGGTGGTTTAGATATTGCTCAAAATATATTCGGCGCTTCAGATCTTGGAGTAGGTAGTGATCTTCCTCCAGAACTACAAACAGGAACAGTTGCTGCTACTGTTGATCCAAGATTAGCATCTGGCATATCTGAAGATCAAGACAAAGCAATAGACTTGGCTGATCGTGTTCCAAATGACGTAATGGCAAATATCGCGGAAAGAATAGGTCCTTTCGAAACAAAAGTAAAAGACACAGTAACAGAAACTAAAGAACTTGTTACTGAAGGGCTAACTAAAATAAAAGATCTGGGCAATAAACTACAAGAAGTAGCTCCAAAAACATACGAGATAATGGAAAAAGAAATTAATTCATTAACAGAAAAAGTAAAAAATAATAAAATAAACACGAAAGAATTTAATGAGAGTCTTGATCAAATAAAAGATAACATTATCGAGCTTACAGCAGATCTAGGAGGAGAAGTTAAAGAAGGTGTACTTGATGTTGTTGATAATGTTAAGGACACTATTACTGGTTTAACTTCTACTGAATCTACTAAATCAAGTACATACGTCGATCCTGATAAAAGAGTTGCAGAACCTATAACACAAGAGGAGCTTGAGAAGTTTAAAGTTAAAAAAGCAGACGGTGAAGAAATTCCTGTCGATAGTGAAGAAGCTGTAACTGGAACAATTGAATCTGAAGCTGAGGTAGACAATTTAGATACATCAGCAAATCAAGTAGCTGATGGGTCTGATGCAAAATCAACAGATAGTAATGTGCTAGCTTCCGCAGCAGATACAACAGGGAATATAGGATCCGGTCAAATGAATGATGTTATAACAAAAGCTTTAACAGCTTCAGGATATCAATTAGATCAAATGAAAGATCCAAATACGGATGCTTTAAAAATGATTTATTACGGAACTTTATTGGCTACTACTCCAGGTGAATTTAAAGATGCTGCAATGCAAAATTTAAATAGATTTGTTAAGGATGAAATTAATGCAAAGTATAAATCAAATGCGCAGAAACAAAAATTTAGAGGTGATCTATTTAAAGTAATTTTAGCAGGTGAATATGATTTATTAAAAGCGCAGATAGCTGCTGGAGGAAAAACAACTAGTTTAAAAGCAGGTTTCTTACCAAGTGCAAAAGATCAAACCAGTGCAATACAATCTGCAATGGTTAATGGTTATGGAATAGATGTAGATATTGATGATGACGATGCGACGAGTCCAACAAATGATTTCTTATCTATTGTAAAAAGTAAAGCAGCGACATACATGAGTGATGCTAGAACAGCGGGAGAAAATCCATCATACGATCAAGCTGTTAATGCGGCGATTGAAGAAATATTACCGTTATTTACAACAGAGAGAAATGATAATGAGGGTGCTTTACGAAAATTTGGAAAAGTATTAACTCCTAAATTTGCAGAAGATTTCTTATTTGGTAAAGACCCAAAAGAAACATCGATAATTACAGGACGTTTAACGGGCACTGATCCGGCAACTATACAAGCTGTTATTCAAGCCGTTAAAGATCAAAGAGGAATAACAATTAATGAGGAACAAGCTATAAAATTAATTACAGAATACGAAAAATTAGGAGAGTAATACATGGTCGACATTAATGAAGTTGATCTTTCAGGGGTACTAGGAGATAAAAACGATTTATCTAATATTGATCTTTCAGGGGTATTAGGAGATGATCTTAGCGGTGTTGATCTTTCAGGAATACTAGGCGGTGAAGACATTGAAGAGCAAAGCGAATTTTCAAAAGGGTTTGACAGAGGTGTAAACACATTACAAGCCGTTACTGGTGATGCTATCGAAGTGTTTGGTGAACTTGTTGACAGTGATAAGCTAGCTGATTACGGAAGAAGCGTATCAGAAAAAAACAGAGCAGAAGCTGCTGCAATAGGTCCTGCACAAATAGGCATATACGAACAAATTCAAAACGCTGGAGATCTTGGTCCCTTTTTATCTAATCAAATTGGTCAAGCAATACCGAATCTCGGAACGCTGTTAGCGGGTTCTACCACAGCAAATATTTTAGCTAGACTTGTTGGTGTAGGCGGAGGTCCTGTTGGAATCGCAGCGACTACAATTTTAGGTGCGCTTGCTCCCTCTATATTTTTATCTACGGGAGAAGCCGGGTCCAAGCAAAAAGAATTATCAGAGGGCCCTGATTTAATTGATCCCTTACAAGCTTTACTGACAGGAGTAAAAGCAGGATCTATTGATGCGGTAACTGTCATACCTATTCTTCGACCGTATAGAAAGTTTTTTGAAAAACTTCCAGAGAAGGAAGGTGTGAGTGCAGTACAGCAATTACTAAATGTTCCAAAAGCAGAAGCGGGAAAGATATTACAGATTGTTAAGAATTTAGGAACAACAGTTCCAACAGCAATAGGTTTAGAAGCTGCAACAGGTGCAGCGCAAGAATCTATTTTTATTAAAGATGCAGAAAAAGTTACAGGAAAAACAGTTGGCACTGAGCAATTTAAAAGTGATGTTATTAATGCGGCTATATCAGAAGGTATAGGAGGCGGTGTCTACGGTACAGTTACCAGTGTCTCCGGACCGCTATTAAGTTTTGGAACAGACTCGGCAGCGAGAAATTTTCCAGAAGGATCTGGTCAATTTATACAATTTCCAAATTACTCAGAGTTTCAAAAAAACTATAAAGGCACAGACAAAAGTGAAATTACAGAAAACGTATTTAAAAAAGTAAGAGATGCAGAGATTCAACAATACGTAGACAAGCCACTGCGTCCTTATTTTAAAGAGATTTATGCTAAAGGAGGTAGGCCATACTCATCTAATTACTACGGTGCGGGGCCCGCGAGAATTATGTACGACATAGACGTTAAGAAAAAAGACGGAACGATTGAAACAGAACAACGTCCATTCTATCCTCCTACTTCACGTTTTTATAATATGAGAAAAGGTGTTAGAGCTTTAGGAAAGACAGCGTTGTATTCAACGGTAGGTAAATCAGTTTCTGCGTTAGATGATCTTGCGGCGAGATCAACGACAGCATTTAAACTTAGACAAATAATAGCGCCTTATGCTCGACCTTCAATAGCAAAAGAAACAGCGCAACCCGCATCGATAGATGAAGCGGTGTATCTTAGATTAGGAAAATACAACACGCCAATAGAACAAGCAATGCAGATAGTTGCTAAGCTGGCCAAGGTTCCCGGAACTTCACGAATTACAAAAGAAACAAATGATGCTTTACGTCTAGCGCTAACTCAAGAAATAGTTAATGAGTCAACGGTGCCAAATAAAAGAATAAGACAAGCGGTAAAAAAAATAAGAGAAACGTTGGAAATGGTAAGAAAAGACGGAGCTACTTTAAAAATCATAGAAGACATTCCAGATGGAAAAGGAGGAACTTTTAAAGGACAGAGCGCGAAGATAGATCCTGGATACATAAAAGGATATTTTCCTATTCTTGTAAAATACCGAGACATTAGAGATAGATCACAAGTTAGAGATGATTTTAAAAAAATGTTAATGGAAAATAATTTTACTGAAAATGGAGCAGACCGAACTATCGCTGAAATAATTGGAGGCAAAGGATCAACAACAGGTTTTCAAGACTTTGCTGAAACTGAAATAGGCGTTGCAACAAAAATGGGAGCGTTGGAAAGAGAACGTAAATTAAAAAACATACCGCCTGAAGCATTAGCTCCTTTTGTTAACACAAATGTTAATGACGTATTATATAGATACACACAGCAAGCAGCGCAAAGATTTTCAATTGCTGAAAGATTTGGAGGCAATAATGAAGTGTTGCAACAAATGAATAATTTAATTGCAGCGGAAGCCGAGAGATCTGGTTTCGCGGTTCAACCATCTGAATCAAAAAGAATTGTAGGACTAACAGATGCAATACAAAAAAGATATAAACCAATTGAAAACGATGTTGGGAGAAAACTTAATTCATTTGCTATAGGCTACGGTTACTTAACAACATTAGGTTTTGCAACGATATCTTCTTTCAGTGAACCTTTGCTTGTTTTAGCAAGAGGAGGACCGGCAATGAAAGGAGTAGCAAAAGCTCTTGTTGGAGGAATAAGACGAACAATACGAACAGTAGCTCCGCGTTTTCCAAAAAACGACATGGAACTTGCTCTTGATAATATTTCTTTAGCAGCGGATCAAGCGTTAGCGGAAAGATTAAACGATGCGTTTGGCGGTGGACAAGAATCAAATAAATTCACGGAAGCTTTTTTTAGATTTAACTTTTTATCACAGTTTACTAGATTTAATAGAGCTCTTGCTTTTTACACAGGGGAAGGCCTGATGTTAAACAATGCAAGATTCTTAGCATCCAACATGAAAAAAAGAAAAGTAAACAATGTAGAAGATCTTCCTAACACAGGAAGATTTAAAACAAAAAAAGAACAATTACGTGAGCTTGGAATTAATCCGCAAGATGCAGTAGTTTTTGTTAATAGTAACGAATTTAAAACAGGCAATCGTAAAATATACTCAGACACACCATTTTATAAAAATCAACTTAGACTAGGTGCGGTTCGATATATTAATGATGTCGTAATGAATCCTAGAGCAACGGAAAGACCTTTATGGATGTCGGATCCACACTTAGCTATCTTTTCACAACTAAAAGGTTTCCAAGTTACTTTCTCCAATACTGTTTTAAGAAGATGGTACAATGAAATATTTAGAAGTGGTTTTTACAACGGTTTAAAAAATGGATCTAAGTTCGCTGCTGTTGGAGCAATGATGGTATCTGTTGCTTTATTCTCAAACGAATTAAGAGAGTTTTTACAGTACGGTGGAAAAGGAAACCCGAGATACAAAAAAGAAGACGATATAGAAAAAATTAAAAGAGCTGTTGAAAGAACAGGGCTATTAGGACCTATTCAGTTCTTAATAGACTCTGCGCGTGCGGAAAAGTACGGATCAGGGCCCATAGAAGCCTTGTTAGGGCCTATTGTATCGCGTTTAGTAAGTTATATGGAAGGAATTAGAGACATTTTTACAGACGGTGAAAAAGAAAAAATGATACGTGAGATAATTAAAAGTATTCCAGGGGTATCTTATTTGCCTCAAGTAAAGGAATATTTGTACGAGAAGTTTGACGTTCCAATTAAAAGAAGGTAAAACAAGATATGGCAAGAGGTGATTATTTAGCAAGAACTGGCGGCGGTTATGGGAAATCTTTTAAACAAAAATCCGATAATCTTAAGCAGAGTATTGGTAGTTTAGATAGAAGAATTAATAACGCTGTTAAAAGCGGTAACGTAGATCAAGCAAAAGATTTAAGATCTCGTCAAAATAAGTTTGTTCAAAACCTTGCTGATACAGTTGTTAAAGAAGCGGCATCTCCGTATGGAGGAAATAATTCTGAATTAACCATACAGGGAAATGTAAGAACAAGTTCAGGCGGTCCTATTCTTACGACAAAAGGAAACGAGTTACGTCAAAGCGTTATAGATAGAGATTTTTTAAATCCTACAAGAAGACTCGATAATTTGTTTCCTAAACAAATGGAAGCAATGTACCCTATATCAAGAAAAGCGCAACGCGGACCGTTTGCCGTACAAGCGATAAAACAAATGTTTGGTATCGAAGATAAACCAATTCCATACAGCGGAGATGGTATCATGCCAGCACTGAGATATCCATTACAGCAATCTAGTTTCGATCCTTTAACAAGAGACGGCGGAGAAAACATGGCAGCAGCTGAGGGTGCTGGTATTTTTTCAAATGAAGGTGATTTTGCTACACCAATGGCAAGAGCAGAAGCTCCTTTTGAACTTGTTAATGTTGGAGGATTAAATTTAAGACCAACTATAGATATGAACGAGCTTATCAACAGAGGGCAAGGAATTTTTGAAAACTTTCAACAAGTTATTCCTGAAGGGCTTAATTTAAATATTGGCGATAAATCATTAAACTACAAAAGAAATTTATTTGGTTTGCCTGGGCAATTTTCATTTGGCGTAAGTCCAGAGCAGGTAAGTCTTGGATATGAAATCTAAAATCAACATCACTGCAATAATAATTGCGGGTGTAACTGTAATCTACAGTTACGGGATGTTAGTAAACAGAGTTGTTGCTAATGAAAGTAAGATAAAAGATTTAGATATGTTGCGTATCGATGCACGGCTCTCGGTCATTGAAGCAAATGTTGTAGCAATCAATGATAAGATCGATCAAGCTATTGATTAAGTAGGGCTGATTACAAACATATTTGATTCAAGGCACCAGGTTTGTGTATAAATAGGATTAATTCCTTGTTCGGTAGCCATGTCAATAATACCATTTTCCATGATAACACGTCTTGCTTCACACTTAGCTTGATCAAAATATAACTCAGCCGTATGCTTAACGGATGGCATGCCAGGCATAGAGATCATCGAGATTAATAACCATATTTTAATCATCTGAAGAGAATAGAATCATTTCACACCATTTATCAAGTTCTTTTTCTGTCATATCGCCCTTCATAAGGTTATATCTATAACAAACCAGCTGAATATTACTTAAAGTGTACAATTTTAAACCGTTATTAATCCTATCAATAGATACATTAGTGTTAACTTTTCTTTGTCCTTTTAGATGTGTAAGTAATACGCCTGTTTTAGCACATCTATGATTTTGTTTTTCAAACAGATCCAATAAATCATCAACCGTTAAATTAGGATCAACAGGATGCCTGTTTTTACTTTTATGATTTTGCACATCTTTTAACCAGTGATTAAAAAACTTACGAGGATCTGCACTTATAGCGGCTTTGTCCCTATCACCTTTTCCGTTAGTCCACACATGTTTATTGTGCTTGCTTGAACAAACTTTACACCAAGACTTACGACCATCTGTTTTGTTTTCTTTTTTTCTATCAAACTCTTCTAAACGTTTATGTGTATTACAACGTGTACAACGTTTATCTACTATTTGATCTCGCCCCACGATGCGCCTTTTTCATAATCAACTACACTAGGAACATTTAATTCCACACATGTCTGCATAATTTCTTTTATTTTTTCTGCTTGCTTTTCGTTCTCTACAGAAATATCAACTTCATCATGAACTTGTATCATAGGTAAAAATCCTTCATCATACAAAGACACCATCGCTTGCTTTGTTTGATCAGCTGAACCTCCTTGTATTAATCTGTTTAACGCTTTATATGTCCAACCTCTTTTTAACTGACTAAACCCACCATACTTAGCGGCGGCTTCGTTTCTTGGTAAAGGTAAGCCCGCGCCAAATTCTAAAGGCTCCCATAAATCAAAACGACACTTACGACCTTTTAACGTTCTAATGTATCCTCTATCTCCCGCTAGTTTCATTGCTCGTTTACTAATCGCTCGAACAAAAGGAACATTAGAATGATATTTAGTAAAGAGTTCTTCCGCCTCCCCTAAAGTTAACTTTAATTGATCCGCTAGTTTTGCTTTACCCATACCGTACATCATACCAAGATTGATTGTTTTAGCTTGCTTACGTTTTATGCCCGCCATATCTGCGACTACTTGATGAAAGTCTATATCACCCTCACGGTATCCATTTACCAATGTTTCAGAACCTTCTTGTTTTAAGACAGATGCATAATGAACTAACAATCGCGGTTCCTGTTGCGAATAATCAAAACACCCCCATGTCGTTCCTTCTTCAGGAATAAATAAACTTCTAATTAATGGACCTATCTCTTCGTCTCTTGCCGGGATTTGTTGTAAGTTCGGGTTTTGCATGGAAAGACGTCCTGATATAGTTCCCCCTTGCTCGTTACGCATTTGGTTAACCTCAGCGAAAATCCTCCCTCTGTGCGAATGCTTGAGTATACTATCGATGAAGGTGGTTCTCGCTTTATTAATCTCACGAGCCCTAACAACCAACCTAGCCAAATCACTAGGATGAGATACCAAAAACTCTTTATCCAATTTTGCTTGTTTTGTTTTTTCAGTTTTATCATACTCAATTCCTTGAGCGTCAAAAGCTTTTGCAACAGAAGCTGCTGCCCATATATCAACATGCATGCCAGAGATGTCATGAATCTTTTTAAGAATTCCTTGCTCTTGTTTATACAAATCTTTTTTTGTAGCTTCAGCTTTATCCAAGTCAATGCGTACTCCTTGTTTTTTCATTTCAAATAATACAGGGAATAAGTCAGACTCCAATTTAAAAACATCTAATAAATCATCTTGTATAATTTTTGTTTTTAAAGCGCCCCATAGTTTCAACGTCAGAGCCGCATCTTGTTCAGCATAAGGACCAACGTACATTGGAGGAAGTCTCCACATTTCTGTTTTTGGATTTACCCCCCATTCTTTTGCGGCCTCGTATAAATCATGTTGTGATTTTTTTTCTCCAACATATTCTTTTCCTAAATCATCAAGAGTGTAACGATATCTGTTTTCATCAACTAATGGAGCGGCAATCAATGTATCTATAATACGACCATTTACTTGCAGATCTAAAGCATGCATCCAACCAACATCATAAATAGCATTATGAAAAACTTTATCACAAGGTAGTTTTAAAATTTCTTTCATGTAACGAAGAACTAAATTTTTATCCATGTTCCCACCACCTTCATGGGCAATAGGAAAATATCCTTTCCATCCTTCAACGGCTACGGCTATACCTATTGGATATCCATTTTTAGTAGCCCAACCAGGACCAACACCAGAACCTAAGCCTTTGTCTCTTGTTTCTAAATCAATTGCTATTTCTTTTGCATCAGATAAATCAGGAAGAGATTCTGGAGGAGCCCAATCCAATTCTCTTTTAAAATTAAATTCCGGAAATGGAATTTGTAAAGTGCTTTTACTTC
>JAAHTH010003335.1_pt1 | contig 11097 bp, 9 predicted proteins | sample 6116091 | NCBI WGS metagenome assembly JAAHTH01 (sample SAMN13939990, study PRJNA603662) | sponge metagenome | isolation source: marine sponge | host: Mycale hentscheli | place: New Zealand | collected 2006
CTTGGCCAAAGCGATAAGCAGAAGCTTGATGAATATTTTGAATCTATCCGGGCAATCGAACTTCAATTGACTCGTCTTGAAAACATGAGATTGGATTTAACTGAAATTGATTTTGAGGAGCCCACGGATGCCTATCTTCCACGAGGCGACTATATCCGTCTTATGGGCGACCTGATGGTGACGGCTCTCCAGGCAGGTTTGACGAATGTGGCAACATTCATGATTGGCCCGGAGCGGTGGGATACGCCATACATGTTTGATGGACTATTTGATAAACCCCGAAGTCATCACAAGATGTCCCACAATCAGACGACAATGATAGATGACTTATTGAAGGTCGATCGATTTCATATGGAGCAATACGTCTATCTGATTCAGCGCATGATGGATATTCAAGATGCAGATGGTGCAACACTGCTCGATAATACGCTTTTCACATTCGGTTCCGGTCTTGGTGATGGCTCGACTCATCAGTACAACGATCTACCAATCATTGTTGCGGGTGGTGGTAATCGAACAACGCGTGGAATGCATTTTCATATGAGCGAGGGCACGCCGCTGGCAAACCTGTGGCTCACTCAGGCAAAGATAATGGGAGTGCCGCTGGATACCTTTGCAGACAGTACGGGTGTGATACGTGATTATGCGAACGGCTAAGGTGGGCTCGCCATCCTCTGCCATGCGTAGTGCATCATAATTGCGATTCCGTTCTTTGTCGCAAGCAGATCTTGTTGTTTATTTCGTTGGTATGTCTGCGAAGGTCTCGTTTTTGCTGAGAGTGCCAAACAGATGGCCACCAACATCGCCGTGCTGCCAGGTGCCTGTGTATCGATTCTTATGGATAAGAACTCGAGATGAAAATGTTCCCATTCCCGGTAACGTAACTTCTTCGAGCGTGATGACTGGTGTTGTTCCAGCCCAACGGATCACGACCGGAACGGGAAGAGTTATATCAATATCCCGGTACTGCATTCGGGATGTAAGCAGCCAGAAGTTACCACTCACATGGGTTGCTGACGTAATGGTGTATTCGTCTTGCTTTGGGAGTTCGTTCTTAGAGCCTTTTTTGTCAGTGGTAAAGTGTCCGCGAAATGTAATCTGTGTCAGAAATCTTTTTAGGCTCTCGTTGAGTCGGTTTCTGTAGTCAGATATTTCTGGTTCAAGTTTTTTGGAACTACCGGTAGCTTGACATTCGTGAGCAGTCACTTCTTGAGGTGATGGTGGTTCATTGCCGAGTATGTTCGTACGTGGGAAAGCAAGAACAAGTCCCGCGATAATGAAAGTAAGGAAAAAAAATTTTGAAAACAGAATCGAAGTCACTCGAAACACTCCATTGTGGCATTAGAGAAAAAGTCTTGAAAAAGTAGTGGTGATCTCAGTCGCGGGAATCACCCCGATTTGTGCAGGAGGTCTATGTTTGGGTTGGCCTTTAGGTGGAGTGGCTCCTTCTTATTTGACTGAGGTGACAACATGTTGCAGGTTGTCTGAATAATCAGCACCAACAAATGCGGCGACACTCAAGTCGGCATTTCTAAGATCTGAAGGTACTGGAAAAGATATTTCTGTCTTCCCTGTTCCGCTGACATCAATAATTTTTCGTTCAAGTCGCTTTCCATCTTGCTTCAGTGTCACGTGTACCTTCTGCCCGTCCATTTGTTCTGGAAGAGTATGTTCAACGACCACTGAGATGCCATCAATGGTTCGCTTGGGTATAACTTTGATAAGCTTCTGCTTTTTTGGTTTCTTTGGTTTGTTTTTGCGTTGAGCTGCCCGACGAGCGTTTGTCTCTTCTTGAGACTTATCAACGTAGGCTCGCCGAATGGCTTCGTCTTTCCGGCCTTCGAATGCAACGATGGCGGGGTCGCTTGTTTCTTCCATCCAAATTTTGAGCCTATTCCTCATGTCTTCTAACACGCTCTGATGAGATTTTGAGTCGATGAGATTGATGAGGCAGTCAGGGTCTTCTTGCACGTTGTAGAGCTCTTCAACGACCCGGTGCTCAAAGAGGTCGAGTCGTTGTCGGATTTCCTCTGAGGTTGGAGCCAGCTCCTTCATGCGTTTATATGTTTTCGTGCCCTGCGTGGCCGTACGCATGATGTCTTCACCATCTGACCACGGGTTAAATAGGTACAAGTACTCTGGTGTTTCGACACCGCGCATCGGGTGCCGATTCCCACCGGCATTTTCGTTGTATTCTTTGAACACAGCCGTGCGGCCTTGCTGTGCCTTGCCTTGAAGAAGTGGCTCGAATGACGTGCCTTGTAGCCCGTCCGGATGCGGTGCATGAACCATATCACAAAAAGTCGGCAGAAAGTCGATAGCTGAAACCATATGACGGTCATCGACTGTTCCTGGCTGCGTGACACCCGGCCAACGAATGATGAGTGGTGTCTGCGTGCTGTGGTGATACAACTGAGTTTTGGCAAATGGCAGTGGCATGCCATGGTCTGAAAGAAAAAACACGATAGTATTTTTGCTCTCACCGGATTTTTTAAGGGCATCGAGAACGGCACCGACTGCATCGTCAGCTCGACGCACCGAGGTGTAATACAGCGCGAGTTCTTCGCGGACGATAGGATCATCGAAAAGGAAGCCTGGAACGGGTGATTCCTCAGGTGTGTAAATTTTAGAGACACCATGTGGATCGCCATGAAACCAGAATGGTTTATGGGGGTCAGAAATATTGATGTTGATGGCAAAAGGTTTATGTGCAGTCCTCGCCTTTTCAATACCCCGTGTCAGGCTTGTGCCGTAGGAGGCCACATCTTTGATGTGTTCTTTCGCACCATCTTCTTTGATCGTAAGGTCGGCATCCCAGTGATATGGTTGATACGGAGTTGAGTGACTGACCTTTCCACGAATAGCAGTAAAGTAGCCTGCCTTCTGCATGACGTCACAGAAAACCGGGTAATCATTCTGGACCTGATAGAACCCTTCAACGCCTGAGCTGTGGGGATAACGACCTGAGAACATGACATTGCGTGACGGGTAGCAGTTGCCAACCTGAACATGTGCCATTTCAAAACGCAGCCCTTCCGCGGCGAGTTGATCCATGTTCGGTGTGAGGTCAGGTATGACACCATCAAACACGCCCGCGGAGTCACAACTCATGTCATCAACAGTGATAACAAGCAGATTAGGCGTGTCGGCCTGAGAGAGGCTGCACGAAAAACAGAGTACAACAAAAGCAATAAAGCGATTCATTGGAGTTGTTCCTTACGAACGCAGGCAGTAGCAAATTTACAAGTATAACTATACCTAATACATGTTCTGTTTTCTGTATGCTTACAGGCACGGCATTTGTTTATGCTTTGCACGTCACCCAGGTTGTGCTGTCACGAAAGCAGTCGCGCGAATGGTCACCCGTTTTACAGCGATCAAAAACCGTTTTATCTTTCGCCTTCGCAAAATAGTTGGCGGAGAACTTCCGCTGGAGACAGAGACGTGCCGGTTCGTGCTTACAAGCTTGCTTGATCTCTTTATGACATTTCTGCTTTTGTATTTCAGCAACCGAGGGATGATGCGGAATGTCGTTGTCGAGTCGAACCCCATAGCACAATATTTTATCAGTGGCTGGGGAACACTAGGCCTTGTCTGGTTCAAGCTTGCAATGGTGACGATTATTGTTCTTGTCGCGCAGGTTATTGCAACCAAAAGGCCAGTCGTTGCACGGTTTGTTTTAAACGGTGCAACGCTTTTTGTAGGTTGTGTTGTGGTCTACAGCGGGTTTCTTCTTGTGCAAAATCGGATCTAAAATCTTCTTGCAGAAGCGTACGTATTCCTTGGAGGATTCGATGCTCAGTCAGAGGGACGTTTCCGTAGTCTATTTGCGTTTAAGAAGGTCAAGCATTGCCTCCCCCATCTGCTCTCCGATGAGATAATACGTTTCAGCATTGTTGTTCCAGTGGTATGCCTGACGTGATGGTGAATTATCTGCCGGACGATACAACTCTTGAGTCGGAACAAATGCAACTTTTCCTTTGAAATCCGGATAGTTTGTAGCTGCTTTCTGCGCCGCCATGAGTGATAGTGCTCGGGGATGTTTTTCTTCGGTTCCACTCATGCCGGTTTCTGCGATGACAAAAGGAAGAGTTGGCTTCCCAAGATCGTGGCGTATGTCTTTGATGAACTGGATCATGTTTTCTTCATATGCATCGTTGAATGATTGATTGATCCGGTCGTTCCAGCCCTGATGCCAGCCAAAGCCGGTTAGTTCTAAGGCTTTGCCCTTTAGTTCGGGAAAAAGCTGGTCAGCTGTGTTGACAATTTCTTTTGCCTGCTCAACAACTTGGGTGTAGTACGGGCCAGTGTCACCTTCGAGGCCTGGTGGACGGAAGTCTTCTGCCAGACTCTTTCCACCCCATGCAAGTTTGATAAGTAGTACCGGTTCTTCAAACGCATCACCAACTGTCCAGCCAAAGCCAAGTTCAGGGCCAATTTTATTTTCGTTGCTGCCATAGCCAGGCTCAAGCGAACCTTTTCTATTCAAAAACCAAATGAGTACGTCGTCGCGTTGTACCCAGTTACCAGTATCAGTCTTCAACTGAGCGTACGTATCTTTGGTAGAAGAGTTTTCGGTGAGCCATTGGAGCGAGCCTTTTCCTCCGTTACGGGATGGATTGGATTCAACCTCCCCTGCCCCAACCATGTTCGATTGACCGGCGAGGATGAAAACACGAACGATGTCTGATGCAAAGGCTTGAGTTGATGGAACGAATAAAACAAGCAGAAGCGTGATTGAAAAGTAAAAATTGTGTAGCATCTGGAAGGGTCTCTTAGATGGGGTACGGTTCACCACAATCCACAACAACTGGTAGTAGACTAAAAACTCGGGAGTGGTTCATGAAAAATTTTGGGAGTCGATTCACAGTTAGAAACCTGTGGTTTATTTGCCCGCTTGTAGTGTTGGTTTGCGTAAGTGTCTCGGTGCCAGTTGGTGCAAAAGAAGTTCGACCTAATGTTGTGTTTATTCTGGCGGACGACCTTGGATATGGCGACCTGTCATGTTTCGGACAGACCAAATTGCAAACACCAAACATTGATCGTCTCGCAGATGAAGGCATGAAATTCACAGATCATTATTCCGGTAATACTGTCTGCTCACCGTCGCGGGCCTGTCTCATGACAGGACAACACCCAGGGCGTGTCCATTGCCGTGGGAATGGTGATGAGAGTGTCATTGCAGCACTTGATCCATCAATGACGACGCTGCCACGATTGTTTAAAAATGCGGGCTATGCGACAGGTGCGTTTGGCAAGTGGGGGCTGGGGGTAACAGTTGAATACGGCCGGCCCAACCCGCTGACGCATGGGTTTGACCACTTTAGCGGATGGAAGAGTCAGCGAATCGCCCATACGTATTATCCAACCAGCATCGTACGTGATGGGAAAGAAGAAAAGCTTCCTTCGGGCACCTATGTGCATGATCTGATTATGGATGATGCGTTTGCATTCATCCGGCATGAAGCAGAATCTGGCACGCCATTTTTTTGTTATATCCCAACAGCCATTCCTCACGCAGCAATGCAGGCACCGAAGAAACTTCACGAAAAATGGAGAAGGCACTTCCCAGAGTTTGATGAAAAGGTCGGAAAATATAACGCCGGACCTGATGAAGACTGTCCTGATGTCAAAAATCCAATTGCGGGGTTTGCAGCGATGATTGAGCACCTTGATAACCAAGTTGGTGAGCTTCTTAATTTGCTGCACGAAGAAGGGATCGAAGAGAACACGCTTGTGCTTTTCTGCAGTGATAATGGTGCCCATCGTGAAGGTGGACATTCACCTGAATTCTGGAATTCAACGGGACCACTCAAAGGAATCAAGCGGGATCTCTACGAGGGTGGCATTCGCTCACCGTGTCTTGCGCGTTGGGTTGGCACTGTGAAGGCAGGTTCGACAAGTGACCATATCAGTGCGTTCTGGGATGTGCTGCCAACAATGGCGGAGCTGACTGGGCAACCATGTCCACCTCAGTCAACTGGTGTCTCGATGCTCCCAACACTTGTTGGCGACAATGGCAGCCAGAAAAAGCATGACTATCTCTATTGGGAACATCCTCAAGCGGTCAAGCGAGATCAAGCAATCCGCGTGGGACCCTGGAAAGGTGTTGTCCGTGGTTGGAAGAAAGGCTCAACCGGTGTCTTTGAGCTCTATAACCTTAATGATGATTTGAGTGAGCAGCACGACGTGGCTGCATCCCATCCTGAAATAGTAAAAAAAATGCAACGAATGATGTCAGAAGCACATCGTGATGTTCTTTAAGAGACTGAGTGGCAGAGAAATCACATGCGTGCGGTGTCAGTCACCTGCCGCCGCATCTCGTTCGTTCATCGCTTCCCTTTGGTCGCGTGAGTCAGCAGCTTCGGCATCGAGCATTTCATTTTGCATTTCAATTTGATCTCGCTGGGTGTTACTGCCCGTCGGTCGCCTTGGTGCAAAGTTGAAGGGGTCGCTTGAGTCACTAGCCGACTTGTTTGGTTCGTCTGCATTGGGAACTGGTTTTTTCAGCGGTGGATCGGTTCGCCTTGGTGCGTCTGCGAATGGGTCATCGCCGAACGGGTCATCAAAGAGAGCTTTTGAGTTTTTCGTGTCTGGACTGGATGACACGGGTTCAGGTTTGTCAGCCATTTCCGATTCTTTTTCATCTGTTTTCCCAGAAAATGCATCGGACTCGCGTTGTGCTTTTTCAGCACCGAACGTTTGCATCGGTTCAGCACCATCCGCTTTCTCGCCCGCAACTTCGGTTTCACGGGAGTTGTTTGCCGGTGTCGGCGCTGTGATTTTGGCTTCTGGTTGCGGTAGTTCTTCTTTGCTTTCAGTGCCACCAATGCCAGAATATCTCCTGCCACCAGATAAGAAACTCTGCCGGGGTTCACCAAGTCGTGGTTCCTGTCGTTCAGCGAGTGCTAAGCGTGCGTTTGAACGGGATTGTTCGAGTAGAAGACGATCTGGGCCCTGGATTCTTTCAAGGGCACGTGAAACGGTTCGCGTATTTCCCCTTTCGGCCTCAAAAGTAGCACCTTTTTTGAAATCGTCGTCAGCATCTCTTTGACTTCCGAGCCGAAGCGCACTCAGGCCACGAAAGTAATACACACGAGGATCATCGGTGCCGATATCAATGACCTGACTTAAGTAGTCATAGCTTTGCTGAAAGTTACCGGCATAGAACGAGTGCACGCCGTCACCATAAATAGCGAGTACAGATGGGTCTGCGGCATGGGCGGAACTCATCAAAGAAAACAACAAGATGAGAGTGAAAAAAGATTTTTGATGCATATCTAAACCCAGTTGTCTCTAAGCAAAAGTTAATAATGAAGCATTACGTTGTGAACTACTTTCTCGCTGCCTGAACAATCCAGTTTACCACGGAATATTCTGTGTGTGATGTTCTGGGGTTTCATCAATTCAGCTTGTAGAGGGTAAGGAAACCGAAAATAGCTGCGGCATAAGCAAACGGGAAAGCCCAGCGGCAAATCTTGTCAAGTTGGTAAGCCGTTGGTGTTCTGCCATGTTCTGTGAGGCTTTTTACATAGAGACTGTGTGGGATAGTAAGTGACGTGATCAGAAATGACACAAGAAGTAAGGTGTCCGTGAAGGTCAGGTATGAATTGCGGGGCATGTTGTCGATCACGACGAATTGATAGGCGACAATCGTCAAGACACCGACGAAGGAAATATTCAGGCGATCAGAAATAGACTCCGGATCAAGCCAAAAGGTAGACCATGCCATCGACACCAGAACAACAAGTGGAAAGAGTAATACCCAGACGATTTGCCACGACTGACGCTCGAGCACGATCGTCGTAACCATCCGAGAAAATGTGGGAGCTGTTTCGTGCAGTTGAATCTGTGTTGAATCGACGTCCATGTTGAGGGCAAGGAAGTCCCATCCGGCAACGTTTACAGTTGATTCTCGTTTCACATAACTCTCAGTTGTTTCTCTATACCGGTCATCGACCTCAAGAACAACCTCTTCAGACGTGTTGCCGAAAGGAATCATAAATGCGCGAAGATTCTGGATGTCGAACGGGTAGTCATACAACGCCATTGGTGTTTCTAATCGAATGTTTCTTTGCTCAAGATATGAGACTTCTCCGTTTGGGGAAACCGAAATTTTTATGGCATTGGTATCTCCTCTACCAATTTGATTGATTATCACAAGTTGTGGCCACCAGCCCGTAAAAATTTCATTGAACTGAAATTCACCTTGAAAGATCTTTTTATCAGTCCCCTCTTCCTCTTGATCGAAGGCAAGTCGGGGGTCGTCCCAAGTGGCTACAATCGCAATTTCCGCTTCGAATGTTTCATTTACGTCATCAATATCTACGATATCAAGAACGAACAGGCCACACTTTACAATTGTTGGTTTTGCTGGCGGGTTTGGCATGCCTGCGTCAATTGCATGAGCTGCCGGTAGGGAAAAAATCAAGGCGACTGATGCAAACAACCACGGCAGAAATTGCATGCGGGCTCTAACTGTTTCTGTGAAAGAAAAATTTCTTGAATAATTCATAACATTGAGTTTTTTTAGCAAAGGATCCGAAAACAGTGTAGTCAATCTCTATCTTTCTATTCGAACAACTGTGCCAATGCGAGCGCCGAGGGCTTTATCTGCTCTGCCTTCAACAACAGCAATCTCTAGAAAGCCTTGAGAACCCGCTAATCCAACAATGGTGCCCTTCTCGGCCTCTCCGTATGTTGAAACTATGTGATGAATTGGTGTTCCATCGCAGCTTAATCGGTCTTTGTCTTGAAGAGATGAGGCCAGAGTGTCTGGTAGGTTCGTAATGAGGTTGCCGAAGTGGTCAATATGTATAACTTCACCAACTGTAGACTTTTGGTCTTCTTGTGGCTCAGGCCAGGAAAGTGTTAAGAGTTCTGGGACGGGTGGGCCAAGGCCTGATGTCTTACCCCCTACGATATGTGCAGCTGTCGGGGCAAAGACGTCTCGACCATGGAATGTTTTTGACGATGGTTGTGTGGGCTGAACTGGTCGGATGGTCGTAGGTGCGTGTTGCCTTGCTGCCAGGGATAAAAGCCCGTTGTTGGGTGCCAGGAATCGTTGGTCACCCATTTCTGCGTAGATGATAGTCCGCGAGGTTCCTACGCCAGGGTCAACGACTATGACATGGAGTGTATGAGGTGGAAAATAAAAGCAACTTGTGGCAGCAAACCATGCAGCTGCCCGAATGTCGTGCTGAGGAAGGTCGTGAGCAAGATCAATGAGTTGACAGTCAGCGTACGATGAGTTCTTACCTTGTATGCCATCGAAAAGGGTTTTGAAGAAGATGCCCTTCATTTGAGCTACGTAACCACTGGACGTTCCAAAATCAGTCGTCAGGGTCACAAGCGATGTCATGTCTGCAGCGTCTCACTATGGAAGTGCGCGAATCAGTTCAAGAGCGAGCGCGCGTACTTTGCCAGGATTCACATTGGGGTTTTTGCGCTTGGCTTGTCCAATCAGGCCACCGGCAGCCTGCTCTTTTCCACCTTTGACATCGGCAACAATTTTTGGGTTCTCAGCAATGAGTTCCTCGCATAGTTTTTGAAGGTCGCCTTCATCGACTGCTGCGATACCCATGCTTGCTACGACCTCATCAACAGGCTTGCCGGTTTCGAGTACCGCGGCGAAAATTTCCTTACCCCGTCCGGTATCAAAGTCACCCTTCTTCACCCGGGCAATAATATCGGCAACAGCGGCTGGTTGAACGGGAAAATCAGCAATACGACCTCCGCGCTCATTGAGCATCCGTAAGACGTCCTGTTGCATCCAATTACTTGCGACTTTTCCTTCACCGACCTTGTTGGCGAGGTCTTCAAAGTATTCGACAAGTTCAGGGCCTTGGTTAACCAAGACATCGGCGTCATAGGCTGGAATTTGCCACCGTTCCGCGAGGGTTTTTCGGAGCATGGCCGGGGGCTCACCCATTGTTGCCCGAACCGTAGCAACCTGTTCTTCACTCACTGTCACTGGAACCAGATCAGGCTCGGGGAAGTATCGATAGTCACTTGACTCTTCCTTGTGTCGCTGTCCACGCGTCACGCCGGCAGAGTCATCCCAGCCCCGTGTCTGTTTTGGCATGCTACCAATTTCAGCGTGGGTGGCCTGCCATTCACCCCATTGACGTTCAGTTTCATAGATTAAGGCGCGTTCAACGGACCGAAACGAATTCATGTTTTTGATTTCGACAATTGGCGTTTTAGCGAGTCGACCATCGGGCTGGGGGATATGAAGGTTGACGTTAGCATCAACACGAAGACTCCCCTCTTGCATGTTGCAATCACTCACTCCGAGATAGACCAGCAACAGTTTAAGCTCGTTCAGCCATGCCCGTGCTTCTTCAGGGCTTCGCATGTCTGGCTCAGTCACAATTTCACACAGTGGTGTGCCAGTTCGATTCAGGTCGATCCGGCTGTCCGCTGTGCCGGCAGTTTCGTCATGCATGCTTTTACCAGCGTCCTCTTCGAGGTGGACTCGAATGATTCGGACGTTCCTTGGCTCAAATGCTCCCTTCGGATCAGTTACCTCGAGATGACCCTCATATGAGAACGGAAGGTCGAATTGGCTGATCTGATAGCCTTTGGGAAGGTCGGGATAGAAGTAGTTTTTCCGGTCCCATTTTGTGAATGACGCAATTTTGCAATTCAGTGCCAGAGCAGCTCGAAGGGATAGGTCAAAAGCACGTCTGTTCATTACGGGCAAAGAGCCTGGAAGTCCGAGACACGTTGGGCATACTTGAGTGTTCGGCGCACTCCCGAATGTGGTGACACACCCACAGAAGAGTTTGGTCTCCGTCTGAAGTTGCACATGAACTTCGAGGCCGATAACTGTGGTAAATGGATGGTGGGATTCAGCAGTCATAGTGGTAGCAGAAACGCAGAGTTAGGAGGAGATCGCAGGCGTTCGTTGAAGGTGCCAGTCTGTGGTCAGTTGGTATTGGTGAGCAGCCTGAAGTAAGAGGGATTCTGAAAGGGCTGGACCTTGAAGTTGAAATCCAACTGGCAGGTTGTTCTTGGTGAAACCACAGGGAAATGAAATACCGCCAATACCAGCGAGGTTTGCTCCAACTGTGTAGAGGTCAACAAGATACATGG
>JAAHTH010003336.1_pt1 | contig 11097 bp, 11 predicted proteins | sample 6116091 | NCBI WGS metagenome assembly JAAHTH01 (sample SAMN13939990, study PRJNA603662) | sponge metagenome | isolation source: marine sponge | host: Mycale hentscheli | place: New Zealand | collected 2006
TTTCTCTATTTGTTTCTATATCCTCGTCATTTAATAATTCTTTTGTAAATGATGTATATTTAAATAGACGCTTTATATCTAACTCTTCATTTCTTAAACTAAATCTCCAACCTGCTTTTTTATAGTAACCTATGCTATCTTCTATTGAATTTACTATTATTAATACACCACTTATTAACTTTAAATACTCTATTACTAACATCCCTCTCCCTTTTTCTATTCTTTCTACTGAACGCAATTCCATCTTACACCTACTACCACTTCCTAATAATAACAACATATATCTTTTCTCTTCCAACTGCTTTAAAGCACAAAGACCTCGAATACTTAATTCTTTTTTTTCATTATCAATATATTTATCACGTATTATTATAATTACACTTGCTTCATTTAATTTTTCTTCAATATAATCTCTGTATATTAATCCATGAAAATAACTTGTTAAACAACCATTCGGACGTTTTAAAGCTTTTTGACCTTCTTCCAATGTTCCTTTATAATTTTTTTTAAAATGTTTTGTATCTGGTGATGTGTAAACATGTAACATAAAATAATTATTCAACAATACTTACGTTATTCAATTTTATTTGCTATTAAATATATATTAGCAAATAAATTATATATGAAAAAAACAAGTAATAATATTTTATGTCATCCTTCAGAATATTCAATCATTTTATATAAAACTTCATGGATTTATTTTTTTTGCTTCATTATTTGGATTCTATAAAAAAAAGTATGACTTAGCTACATATACTGCATTTGTATGGATTACATCTATAAATTATTGGAATAATCCAAAAAATAGAATGAGTTATTATTTAGATATTACAGCTGTAAGAAGTGGAATATTATATCATTTAATACGAGCACCTGATGCTAAAAATTTTCTAACATTTTATAAAATTTTTAATACTGGTTTATTATGCTATATTCCATCGAGATATTATTTTAATAAAAAAAACTGGCTGGCTTCTACCATTTCTCATGGTTCATTACATATTATTACTGGAATTGGATTAATCTATCTATATTCAAATAAAATAAATCCTTTATATAAATCTTATCTTTTAATTTTTTTTATATAAATATATGAATACACTACATTAGCAATTCAATGTAAAACTTTGTTGAATTCATCACAAATTCAAAGAAATATAAAATTAAAAAAAAATGACTATAAAGATTTATAAATATATAAGGAGTTTTAAAAAATAAATGGTTAATATATAATGCCAAAACAAACTAAACAAAAATATAAACTGAGAAAAACCAAGAAAAGATCAAGAGCTGGCAGTTTAGATTATACTAAAATGCAAAGCAACTTAGATTATAGACACGGATATGAAAAAGGAATAAAAGAGTATAGAAAATATATACAAGACTTACAAGCTGAGTATGATGCAATGAAACGAGATTTTGAAGCAGAACAGCAATATTCATACCAGATGGAAGAACAAAATAATAATTTAAAAAAAGCAAAAGAAGCATTATTTAAAGAGGGACAACGTGTCATAAATAAATTAAAAGATAAAAAAAACAAATTAAAAGAAGAAAACAATACATTGAAAAAATTAAATAAACAACAAAAAGGTACTATGCGTTTACAAGAACTATCATTTAAAGAATCTAAAAAAACACATGTTGAAATTGGTTCTAAAGAATTTGAAGATGAAATGTTTGCATTCATCAAAAAAAATAAATTATTAAAAGCTAATATATGTAAAGATTATATAAATAATTTTACACGATTAAAAAGTCAACTTAAATCATTAGAGAGTAAATAAACTATTATATGTTTCAATTCTTCTGGAATATTAGTAAAATCAATGAGTACATATTAAGTATATATTATTATTTTCTAAAATAAATATTGATTTTAGAAAATAGATTAGTAGAAACCACCCATATAAAGTTATTTAATAGTATAATTCGTGATAATAAAGAAAATATATATATATATATAGCATATATATATATATGGTTGTCATTAACACTACATTTAAAATACCACCTGGTAAACATGAATATGATAGATTTTTACTTCAAAATATGTTATGTCATGAACCCGGACACGATTTTAATCCTTCAGGAGTAGGAGCTCGTATGAAAACATTAAATAATAAATGTGGTTTCTTGAAAGGATACTTTAAAGATATATCTGAAGTCACATCTAGTAAGACTAATCCTGTATCTATAGCTCAACCAGCTCCACAACCTACACCACAACCTACTCCACAACCAACACCCCAACCAGCTCCACAACTTACAACTCAACCAGCTCCACAACCAACACCCCAACCAGCTCCACAACCAACACCCCAACCAGCTCCACAACTTACAATCCAACCAACTCCACAACTTACAATCCAACCAACTCCACAACCTTATTCAGAGCGTCAAATGCCTACAGCTCAAATCCCAGAACAGATTACTGTAGATTCAAAACAATTTGGAGGAGATGATGATAAATATTTTTTAAAAGATTATTTATATTTTAAAAATGAAACTGATTCATTTAATGTTTTATATGATAATACCATTTTAAATCAAAATGATAATTGGATTAAAAGCATTTTTGAAAATTATTTAAACAAATTTGATTTAGATAAACCTAGTCAAATATATGAAATTGATACAAATATAGAAGATGAATCCATTAAACATTTATGTTTTTTAATTCAAAATATTCAAGAAATCCATGATATGATAGATTATATTAGATTATTTATAATTAATGAGATTTTGATTAATCCAAATGAGGATACTATAATGACAGATGCTACCAATAGTGATGGAGGAGGTGTAAAAAGACAGAATAGAGATATAACTGAATCCACTAAACATTTAAATCCAGTTAAAAATGTTATTCCAGATAATAACCCTAGGCCACAAAAAAAATATAAAACTCAAACAAAACCAAATGCTAGAGTAAATATAAATAACTATACAAATATTTTTTCAAAACTTAAAGAAAAAACATATTGGAATTATGATGATGATTATACAGTTGAATGTATTATAGATTTAATAAAATCTTATGAAACATTATTTACTTATTATGAAAATAGAACAAACGAACAGCCAGCTATTATTAATAATAGTTATTTTATGAAAGATGGATTATTGCTATTTTTTTTAAATAAAGTTTTTGAAGAAGACAAAAATGCCTTTAAAAATGATGAGTTAGATAAATTACTAGATTTACGCAATTACTATCCAACATTATCAAGTGTTTTTTCAAACCTAGATATTAAAATGACAGATATTGGTGGTGGAAAGAAGAATAATAAACAAAAAGGTGGAGGCACTATTAAAGATGTAATTGATTCTTTCAAATTAGATGCAGACGAGTTACTTAAAAATAAAAACATACTAGCTAGTATCAAGTATAGCTTAGAGAGGCGGCCATATTTAAATTTTGAAGATCCAAAATTTGATCCAACAGTAAATGCTGCAGAAAAGCATATTAAAGAAGAATTAACCGAAACATATAGGGAATTAGAAGATAAAATTCAAAATCATATAACAGAAGCAAAAGAAGCAATAACAGAACCAGAACAAAAAAATAAGATAGATACTGAATGGGAGCGATTAAAAACAGTATGGAACGAAATAGTAAATAATATTGGTAAAAAAGAGATAGGAAATAATGAAGAAAATAATTTTAATGGTTCAAGAAGAATTCCACATTATACAAAAGTATATAAGGGGAAAAGATGTTTTAAGGACAAAATTAATTTGATAAATTATGAAATAAAAACAAAATTACTTAAAACATTAGGACCAATAATTAAATTTACTAAACCGCCAGCGGTTTCTTCTTCCAAAAGAATTGATGGTTCATTACATACATGTACGTTAAATTTATTAAAAAAAATATGTAATAAAATATACTATATACATGAATGTAAGAATGATGAAGCTGATGATGAAGAATTGAAAAAATATGATAAAGTGATTCTTAAAGAAAATAAAATAGTAAAAAATATTGCTGATGGTAAGACATCTTCTGGTGGTACAGTATCAAGAGGTATAGGCAGTTTAGATGATGAATTATTTGAAGCATTTACAACTAATAAATCTGAACTTTTTGATTCAAAACGTTTTAGCAAAACTAATGTAGTAAATGAATATATTCCAGAATTAACAAATGGATTATCCAAAGAAACCCCAGGTTATATAATAAATAATGCATTAAGTACTGGTTGGAAAGATAACGATGAAAATATACGTTTAATAAATCAATTAATAAATAAATCAAATAATAAATTAGTTCAGTATTGTCCTATTACTTCTGTTATAGATGCAATGGGTACATTTGGTTATTGTTCTAGTGGGCAAAATAGCACAAATTATACAAATAATAATTATAAAATAAAAATACAAGGAGATGAACTAGAATTTAATATGGTTTTGCAAAGTAAGTCTAAAAAAACATATATATTAATATATTATATTACATGGAATAAAACTAGAGATAATTCTGATGATATAGAAGACAAAAATGAACCAATTTATACTAATTCAGAAGTAAAATTTAATATATCAAATAAATCTGTTAAAATATTATCTGCAAATGCAGTATATGAACGAGTATTAGATATCTTAGACTTACAGTGTAGGAATATAGCTCCAGTATCAGAACCATTAATTACGGGAAATGATATATTAGATAGTAATTTAGATGATATTATAAATGTATTATCAAATAAAGCTTTTGGAGATATAGGACAAGAGCTTGATGCACTAAGTAAAGAAAGCCCAGAAAAAATAAAATTATTAGCCACTGGTGATAGACCATCATTTATTAGAACAGCCATGATATATGATATGTGCTTAAACGTAGCAACCGGATCACCATTAGCAGAGAATAAAAGCAATATGAATGAAAAGATAAAAATTTTCTATACTACAGAAAGTGGAGGTAAAATCAATTCATGGACTGTGCCAAAAAAAATGGAGCATGGTGGCTCTAAGAAAACTAGAAAATATAAGATAAAAAAACGTAAAACAAAACGTAAACGAGTAAAAAATAGAACATTTAAACGTAAGCAAAAAATGTCTTCAAAAAAAACTTTAAGACGACGTAAAAAAACAATGCTGCGTAAATATATTTAATATATATATATATATGCCTTGGCCGAATAAATGGAGAGATAAATTTTATTTTCATACAACAGAAGATAAAGGTGTGCGTGGTCGTAGTGGAAGAATTGTATTAGCATCATCACTTGATAAAAAACATGGTCCTCCTATGTGTGTAGCTAGTTATGATGAAAATATAGGCAGTAGTCCTGGTAGCTGGTCGATTGATAAACAACAATGGTTGCCAGATAAACCTGTAATTAAAAGTTTTATAAAATTAACAGATTGTAATAATTGTGGAAAAAAATTAGACGGTAATTGTGATTGGTTTTATGATTGGAATGGTTATGAATTTGGTGTAAAAGGTACTATAAAAGCTTTAAATAAAAATAATGCTGCAGCAAGAGAAGCTGGAGAATCTGTATGTTGGCAAGGAGGTAATCCAGGAGGTGAAATAAGTTTAACCCCTTGTAGAGGGTCTTTAAAACATGAAGGTTGTAGTAATTTAGAAGATAATGATATGCCCAGTCAATGTGGTTGGAATATGGAGACACAATCAATTATGCTACAAAATATATTACCAAAAATGACACAAATAGGAAGCAAACTAACTTGTGAGGAAATAGGTGATAGAAATCAGTGTCCTATATGTGTTAATAATTATGGTGGAGATAATAAAACTCTCGCTTCTTGGAAATGTGGATAAATTATTTTTTTTTTAAAAAAAAATTTCTCGTGCATATATATAATGGATAATACAGCAAAGCAGCCAATGAATCTATGTTGTCTATATAAATATGATAATAGATATAATCCAATGAGTGGATGTGTAAATCCAAATGCAATAGGACAATGTCCTATTTACAATGAATTTGATAAAAATTCTCCACGCATGGAACAAACAACATATGAACAATGCATGTCTACACACCCAAATAATAATAACTATCAATGGAATGGAAATTTATGTAATGCACTTGATATTCCTAAATAATTTTATATATATAATTATATATATGCATAAAATTATAAAACCTATAAATAATTCTGAATTTTTATTATGCAATCAAAATACATGTAATTTTTATACTAAAGGAAAAAAAAATAAATATTTATTATTTTCATCTGTAGGAGATAATACAACATTTTTTAAATACTGGTTAAGTGATAATAAAAATTATGATGTAGCCATTGTATATTATGGTGATAATAATGAAAATTATAATAAATACTGTGAAATAGTAGATTATATAGAATGTCACAAAGGTAGTAAATTTCAAAATTTTTATTACTATTATAATAAACACAAGGATTATTTATTAAACACGTATGATTATTTCTTTATTGTGGATGATGATATTATAATTGATACAGAGAATATAAATAAACTATTTGATTTATCAAATAAATACCAATTTTGGATATCACAGCCATCATTTACTGAAAAAAGTAAAATTTCACATACTATAACTATACAACAAAAAAGTAATTTATTTAGATACACCAATTTTGTTGAGGTTAATACGCCTATTATCTCAAATATTGTTTTAAATAAATTAATGAATGCATATGAGCCAAAATTAATAGGTTGGGGTATAGATTACTTATTTATACAAATACTTGGGTTAAATTATAAAGATAAATATGCTGTTATTGATAACATATCATGTATTAACCCATTAGATGATAAAAAGCCATTATTTAATAAAAGAGAAAATAACTATAAAAGAGAATTAAATCTACTATCTGAAGCTGGTAATAGAGCACAAATTTGGAATAAAATTGCTGAAAAAATGAAAATAAAAAAATATTATGAAAAATTAACGCATAAAATTATTAAATTAGATCAATGATACTCCTAATATAGCAGCAGGGACGAGAGTTTTTGACATCTTTGAAGTTTTTGGAGTTTTTTTATGTCTTTGAACTGGTGTTCCTAATTTAACAAAATGTTCATTAGAGTTCATTAACTTTTCTGTTAAATTTTTATGTGATTTTCTTAGCATATTATAGTCTGACTTACCTTTACCCATATTCATATTTTTTCTTAAATGTTCTCTATTCTTCTCGGTAAACCTATGTATTTCGCTCGATGATGGCATATCAAATACACCAGCAGTTCTTGAAGAACGTTTTTTTGATTTATTATATCTTCTTTTAGATTTACCTTTATTTCTCCCTAATTTACTTTTTCTGGATCTATCTCTTCTACGACTTTTCACACGTCTTACCATTTATATATTAATAATATATAAATAATTGAACTCAATATTATAACTAACATTAAGGTTAAGACATATGAAGGAACTAAAAAAAAAGTTTAACTTACCAGATAATATTATTTATATTATTCAAAGATTTTTAGTATTTAAAACAGAATTTAATAAAGTGATAGAGCAAATAGATAAAGGAATACATACAATTAGATACTCAGAACCCCTAATACGTTTAGGAAAATTTGATGTCTATATACCGGATACACCAATTTATATGATAATAAAACTTACTGATGTATATTATAATTATGTTAATAGATATGTATTAAGTTCATCAAAACCAAGCTATTTATGTAAAGAATGTAAAAGATTAAAAAAAAATAATAATAAACCTATCAATATATGTATTCCATATAAATGTCATCTACTTGAATATTATTAATTATTCAATATATTTATATAATTTATCACAATATTTCTTACCACTATCAAATATAACTTCATGATATTTTTTACATAATTTACAACTAAATAATGGAAGTGAATTACTTATTCCATTTAAAGCATGAACCTTTTCACTATTTGAAAGATTAGCTACTTTATTTAAATCTGATACTATTACTACAATTGTTTTCTTTGCAAATTGTTTTTTAAATATATCAAATGAATAATAATCTCCAGTAACATTATCTGTTTTAATATATGATCTATGTATACCTTTTTGTAAATCTTTTAATACACTATTAAATTTATCTTTGTCTTGTATAAATAAATATATTCGTGATTGAATTTCATTAGGAATATAATATTGTTTAAATACTTGTAGCATATTTAATTTAATAGTATAATTAAATCAGTCAATTTTAAAAAATATAACTTATTAATCATTATTCTTAATATTATCAAATACTCCTTCCTTATTTAATTTATTAAATAACTCTTTTATTTCAGAAGATATCTTTGTTCTGTTATATTTTCCTTTAATCGCTACTAATGCATTAATACCAGAAGAATTTTGAAAATCATAAATTGATATATTATCTGGTCGTTCAATATAATTTATTCGTATATTTTTTAAATGGAAATAATAAGATATATAATAATCATCATGAAAATTTATAAAATCATATTCTTTTATACTATCATAATAATTTTTGAATTGTTTTATTAAATTTAATTTAATAAAAAATCCATCTACACCTTGTCCTATAACTAAATTATTCATATTATAACACCAAAAAGATGCTGTTTGTAAATTATTATTATGTTTTTTTTTATTAAAATTATTAAAATATTCAAGCATAATTGGTTTATATATTACATCATCATCTACTAAAACAATATATGTATCTTTTAAATCTAAGTTTATATCACTTTTTAGTAAGCCTAATAACTTTGTTCCTGGACCATTATCTTCTTCAACATAATTAATAATTATTTTATCAACATATTTATCCAGTACTTTTTCAATATTAATAATATCCATTGATACTTTAAATCTTAATGTATATTCTCTTGGTATATTTAAAATAATTTTATCTGGAGTAATAGTTTGATTTAATAATGAATCTAGTGTTTTATCTATATTAAAAATTCTTGAAGGTATTGTTGATAATGAAAAAATATATTTATTAACACTCATATATTAATATATATTTCTATTACATAAAAATTATGGCGTAAGTTTTTGTTTATCTTCTGATTCTTTTTCAAATTTCTTATATAACTCATTCATATTATTTGACATTTCAGTTACTTTTTTTGGTTCTTTTTTTATTTCTTTTTCTTTATCATTTATTTCTTCTGTCTCTGTCTTTATCATTATAGATTTTTCCTTTTCCTCCTCATTTATATTTATCTTTATATTATCACTTTTTATTTCATCTTTTATAATTTCATTAGGAGAACATTCTATATCAGGAGAATCCAACTGTATATTATTTGGATAACATTTACTATGTAAAAACCGATCTAATTCCTTTTCATTCTGATTTTCATATTTCTTTGTATTTTTAGCTATTTTTATTGCTTCTTTCAAATACTTATCATGCTCTTGTGGATATAATGCTCTTTCATAACAATCTAGCGCATCTCTATAACTTTCAGTTACTGGTCCACCATAATCTTTATATGATTGCATATATGATTGAAAATTAAGTCCTTCTTCTAATCTACGTAAATTTAAAACAGTTGCATTAGATTTTTCTGTTGCTTTCGATAACAAATCTATACGTTCATTAAACTTTTTAAATTTCATCAAAGAAGAAATAATACTTAATAAAGTAGATAAAAAAATAGGCATAAATATTGTTATTGGAGAAAGCCAGTCATTTCTGGTAGATAGATTTAATTGTGCTTTTGTAGATTCAAAAAAAGCCGCAAATAATGATAAACAAATAATTGCCTTATTATATTTGTCTTGTTCTAAATTAACTTTATTATGTGCAATCATAAGTGCATCTCGTTTCACACGTATTTCTGAAATTTTTTCTTTTATATCCTTATGCAATACAACTGGTGCTGCCTGAACGCTAACATGATGTAGATTTGGATCTTTGGATTTGGGCATTTTATACTAAATATATAATAATTATACTTATATATATATATATGGTTAAAGATAAATATGTTGGAAAGATTGTTAGCGTTTATTTACCAAATGTAAAAAGACCAAAATTCCGATGGGTTATAAGAAAAAGAGATGATGGTAGATATATTGTGCGTGCTCCAAAACGCAATGTATTTATTAGAGATTTAGATAAGAAAATAGACGCACATTTTAATAAAGAAGAATTATTACCAAAAAATAGTGTATTCATACAAAGTAAGACTAGAAAACATAAACAAAGTAAAAATAAAACGGCCAAAGCTGGTGATGATTTTCCCGCATGGTATGCAGATCGGTTTACTCCAACCCCATCAAAAACTAAGTCCAAGTCCAAAAGTAAAGATACAATAAGTAGTATATCACCAAATACTATGAATAGAATAACAAATACTTTATATCCAGCTTGGTATAATAAAATACCGTATCCAACTCAACTTGATAAACTGTATTTATTAGAAACATCTATACTTGATAATAGAGATGCATATTGGGATACAAGAGCACAATCTTTATGGAAAAAACATTTAGTAGAAATGAAAAAAGATTTAAATATTACTACTATAAAAAACAATTATTATTTAATTTTAAAAAAAGGTACCATTTTATATCATACTGCAAATCGTATATTACCATTCCATGATTTAAATCAAAAAGAATCATCCTATCCATTTCCTTCTTATTTTTTTGGATTATCATCTATTATTTCATTATGGTATGCAGTTGAAAAATATACAGAATATAAAAGACATCAAGAAAAAACCCGATTGAAAAAGGTAATGGAACACCTAGCACCTATACGTGAAATAAATAGTAGAGAAAGTCCACCCTATTATTTAAATATTTATGAATTAACGGAAGATTTAAAAGTATTATATTTAACGGATGATATTGGATTAAATCAAGAAAGTAGTATTGGTATACCATGTCAAAGTTATGTACCCTGCTTACATCCACAATATGCTTATCACTCTATAGAACAACTATATACAAAACGAGGACCAGCAGAATTAGACTGGGAACTTACCATACCAAATAGAATACTAGAAGATGGATTTCTGCATCGTAAAAAATATGACAAAAAAAATCCTTTTGGTCCTCAATTAGGTCCTATACAATTTATGCTCCCACCTATAAAACCACTAGCCGCATACAAAATAGACCATAAATTACTATTAAAACATGCAT
>JAAHTH010003337.1_pt1 | contig 11097 bp, 10 predicted proteins | sample 6116091 | NCBI WGS metagenome assembly JAAHTH01 (sample SAMN13939990, study PRJNA603662) | sponge metagenome | isolation source: marine sponge | host: Mycale hentscheli | place: New Zealand | collected 2006
TGATACATCTACAGAAAAAACTACAAGCAACGGTGATTATGGATTAAGACAAGACGGCACACGATTTACATTAATGAGGGCTGTTGATAATGATTTTTATTTGAGAGAATCTGTGGTTGAACCAAACGGCGCAACTTTTAACCCAGCATTACCAGCAAATGAACAAGGCTCACATTATAAATATAAAATATTCAGACAAAAAATAGATATTAAAGTTTCTAAAGGTTTTAATTCACCTGAAAATATAGGTCAAGAAATATCAGCAACTCTTAAGAAGGCAGATACACCTAAGGTTTTTGAGAATCAATTTGGTACAGGTCTTGAACCAACCCACCCAGCAATTGTGAGAGATTTAAGCGTGTACTCAGAAACACCAACATATAAACCATTCTTATGCTCGTCTGCTAGAACCATGAGTTATGACGCTTGGTATAGTTTTGCACAGAGAGCGTCAAATGAAAACGCTTCTAATGATCAATCATTTTGGGATTATAAGAGTAATTTTTTTAATGTATATTGCAAAAGACCTGAGATTAGAGAGGCAGGGCAAGAAATAAACGCTGCTGGGGTTGGTTTCAAATTAGACGGCACTATAACAAGAGGTCAAAGAACATTTAAGAATATTAGCACCAAAATAGATTACACAGAAGATAATTTAGATAAATTAAATAAATTATTCAAAGCTCAAAAATTGTACCCTGAATTATTCAGTAATAAAAACGCTCAATCTATACAACCACCACATTTAATAAATGGTAAAATGACTAGACACTCAGTTGACGATATGAGATATCTTCATATGTCTAATAATAATTATGGGTCAACATTACTTGGTAATGACGCCGACGCTTCATTACCACCAGGCCCAACAAGTAGTAGACAATCATTACCTGTTTTTATTTATTTTGATAAAGATAATGAAGATAAAAAAACAGAGGGTGGTTTGAATGATTTATATTATGGTTTTGCTTTTAAAGCAGAAGATTTTTCAACCGACCCTTCAACATTTAAAATAGGTTTTACAGCAGAAAATATAGGTGGTTTGAATGATACCTTATTTACATTTAATAATGTTGATATATCAAACGAAAGAACGATAGGTTTTGATTGGTCATTTGGTGCTTATGGTAATGCTTTTATGTTGGCTTATAACGGCCGATTAGAACAAGATTATGGTAATGCAAATGTATGGGGTGTTGGTAGCCATAATAGAATTAGACAAGCTGATAAAACAGATCAAATAGAATATAAGTCAGGTGCTGATTTAAGAAGAAATTATGTAGGTGCTGAAAACCCTAAATTAAGATATGATAATACTGAGTCAAGATTCTTTTTTGAAGATTTACATACTTCAGAATTAATAGGTCAAACTGAATATGGGGCAGGCGATACGGCAACATTAGCTGGTATTGATACCGCAAAAGATACGACTTCTGAAGGGGCCAGTAATAGAGTTTATAAAATAAATAAGAGAGTTAATAAATATACATACTCACCTGATTTAAGACCTTATGATAAATCATTTAAAACTTCTTATTCATACCCTGAACCTAATTTTAATGATACTGGGGCTTCTGTGCATGAAAGAAGTATATCCGCTATGAATCGTAATATTATGCCTTGGTCTATTATAGATTCACCTTGTGGTATTTTTATAAATGATTTTGGTTATACAAAAGAACAATTCTCAGAAAGTCTATGGGGTATTCTTGGTTGGTCTTATGAATCATTATTATCAGAAGGTACAGGTATTAATAATCGTCTTCAAAGAGTTGATAATACAAATAGAAACTTATTGAATATACCAACTACAAACTCTGATATCGTTTCTTCAGATTCTAGAAATTATATAGTAAATCAATTTGGTGCTGTATATTTTACAACTCAATTACCTACACCTTCACTTGTTGGTGGTGTTTCAACTCAAACAAACCAAACAAAAGGTAGACAACAATTTACACCAGCAATAACTCAATCTACAACTTCAATAGCTCTCATAGCACCAAACCTACCAAGAAAAATGTTGAAACCTTATTATTGTATACGAAGTGATATTATTGATAAACCACATTATTTAGGCGGTCAAGATAATGAATCTAAATTACCTGTTGTAGCCGTTTGTGATAAACAATATTCAAGTACTGATTTTATATTTAGTAATGAATCTGATTTTGTATTTACTATGACTAAAAAGAAAACGATTACAAGTATTACTACAAGTATTCATGACCCCAACCAATCATTCTCAAATGTAAATAATGATTCAGCAGTTATATATAAGATAAGTAAGAATATAACAAATGAATTAGATATATCAGATCAAATAATGGCTATGCAAAAGAAATAAGTTAATTAACTGAAAATAAAATATATATATATAATAAAATGACAAGTATTGAAGAATTAACAACTTTTTTGGCTCAAAGAGGTGAAGTTGAATTATTACAGATTCTAAAGCATATACAATCTGAATACGATAAACATATTGACCCTGATTATGAAATTGTAGAAAGCAGTAGCGATTGTGAGAGTGAGTGTAGCTCAACAGACTTAGTAGAAGAGCAAATAGAAGTTAATCCAAGCTTAAATGGGTTTCATTCACTTGTTTAATCTAATATTATGACTATTATTGAGTTAAAATATGGTCTTAATCTGATATTATGGTCTTTTTTGGTCTATTTAAAGAATAAAATTATAATTTTATGTTTCTTTAAGTGCTAAAAAGGGTATAATTCTTGATTTATAACCATTATTTAGGTATATTTAACGAATAAACATAGATTTAAAGATATTATAATGTATTATTACTAATAGAGAATGATATATAATGGTTCAGAAGGTTCAATATGTTTTTATTATAAAGGTTTATTGATTAGCTCATACCCTTTAACTAAAAAGAAAACTTACAAAGCTTATTTGAATCAAGGTGAAGAATTAATTTATAAAAGTAAAGGTGTACCGATTAGAATCCAAATTAAAACATATCTACATTTTTGCAATCAGATATATTCTAGAAAGAAAGAGAAATTATCAATTAGAAGAAGTGATCATATATATTTTTTAAATTGTCTATGTGCATTATTAAGATTAAACATTATTGATAATGACGAATCAAACGGCTATATGTGTTTTCAAAAAAAATTACAATAACTTTTTAATATCAGGGTGTTTTAATATTTCTTTATTTTCTGTAATATATTTAATTACCGATTTCATTTTCTTATCTTTATCTTTCTTTTTATCAGCCTCTGTCTTTTCTTTTTTCTTAGGCATTAACTCTTCTGCTTTCTTAAGTGTTATTTGTTTACCCCTTTGTTGTTTGGGTCTTATAACTTTCTTTTCATGGTCAACTATATAGTTTTTAGATTCTATAAGTTTGACTAGTTCTTCAGCAGTTGCTTTAGCTGGGATCTTAATCGTACTTAATTTATTATGAGCCTTGATTAATGTTTTCAATTCTTTGACGCTGAGCATTAGGTTATTTATACTATATTAAAATATAATAATATATTATAATGATTAATAAAACTTTTTCTAAAGGCGACCTACTTGAGATAATTTCTACATTTGGTATTGATATACCTAATGCAAATCATATGGATAAATTAAGATTATCAATTACCCTATGGTCTGAGTTAGGTAATCTTGAAAGTATACCTGCCGATAATCAAGTTTATATGATTAATAATTTATCTGAATTAAAAGAATATTTACAGAAACAAAACCCTGATAAAATATTATCTGTTAAACAAAAACAAAAGATTATGCGATTCACAAAAGAAGTTATCGTATATTGCAATAATGGTTATAACCTTGATTATTCTATTTTTAAATCTTATGAAGAAATACATATACCTATGAGTGATATTTCTATACACGGCGATATACCTTCTGTAAGACGAGCAATTGAAAAGATTAATAAAGACCCTAATTTAAAACAAAAGATAAAACCTGTTATTTCAAATAGAATGAAAAAACAATTAGAGAAAAAAAAAGAGAATAAAAAGATAAAAACATATTATGGTTTGATTTGCAAAGAAGGTAATTTTACGATTAACTTTGATTAACATATTCTGCCCAATCATTAGGTATTGTTGAATTACTAGTTATTAAAGAGGTTAGTTTTTCTAGATACTTGATATCAACATATACTTGTTTTATAATACCTCTTTCTCTATGGTCAAAATCTTGTACTTCATATTGGTCTTCATTATAAGACCACACATACAAGCCGTCTGTAAATAAAAAATAAAACTTAACAACTCTTTTATCATTTAATGTCTTAAGATATGATATTTTATTATAACCAAAAAATGTGGTTGAATATGTATCATGCTTACAGGTTCTACTTTTTAGTTCACCTATAATTTCATTATTTCTAAAATCAACTTGTTTTTTTTGATTTGAATATAATTTTAAATAATCGTCTGTATATATATTCTTATTTAAATAACATACTACTATCTTTTCACGAGTTTTACCATATTTTAAATCTTGAATAAGATCCCACATAATATATAATAACACAAGATTTTATTTTTCTGTAATTAAAACGCGAAAATAATAATTATTCTTCTTTATCAGATTCTGATTCTTGATCATTCTTAACATATACAGCCTGTTGCATACCAACACTATGACCCATTACTTTTGCGTCTTTCTTCATTTCTTCTTTGACCTTTGAATATTTACTTGATAAATATATTTTTCTTAACATAGTTGTGCTGATTGATTTACCCATATACTTTTTACTAGTCTTTATCAATAATTGACTAAGAGCGTTTCTTGATAATGGTTTACCTGTACTTGATTTAAATAAAACACCCATACCATTTATTCTAATGTAGATTCTTAATAGTTTCTCAAGGTCTTTAGGTATATCTATTTTTAACTCTTCATATTTAGATTGTGTCTTGTACTTATTCAAAACAAAAAACATAGAGTTTTTATTAATCACAAGATAATTAGTTTCTTTTTTTTCACTTTCAGATAATTTATTATATGCTCTTTTATTTATAACTACCATGCCGCTGATATCATTTCTAAGGGGTATACGAGTATAAATATTAAATATAGTATATACCTGTAATAAGGCTTTATCTTTTGCTGTTAAATCTTCTTTCTTTTTAATTTTCTTATCTTTTATTTCTTCACCCATTTGCACAATCATTTTATTGACTTCGCTAATATCTACGAAGTTTTCTTTTTGTTTATCAGAGATTGTACCAGTTGCTTGTTCTTCTTCATATTTCTTATTTAAATCGTCTCTTAATGAATTATATTCTTTGATTACTTTATCTTCTTCAGGTTTATCTGATTCAGACATTAAATAAACTATGATTGCATTATAATAATTACGCTGTGTTGTATAATGTAATTCACTTAATTTATCTGAAATATTCTCAGGTTTATTTAAAAACTTTAAATTATCTTCTTCAAACATTTTCATTAGTTTCATTAGATTAGATACATACATTTTAATAGTAGAGTCTTTCGCCTTAGGTCTTGATTTCTTAATCGTTTCAATAAGATTTTCTTTCGTTGTCATTTATATTATATATATAAAAAAAGATTTAAATATAACCTTATTAAAAAAGTCTCAAAGTCTTCAAAGTCATAAAATATAAATAGAATATTTAGAATAATTTAATATTCTAAATATTGAGAAAGATAAACTTTAATTTTAAAAATTATAATTATTTAATTAATTTTTGAGGTCTTTGAGGTCTTTGAGACCCTTACTTTTTATGCGTAATAACAATCAACTACGCCGTCAGTAATTCTCATAACCTTCTGAATCTCAATCCAACAACGAGAAGTATAAGGTGCTTCTGCTGCTGCTAGGTTTTGGTATTTATGGTGTAATTCAAGACCCCTAGAATCAACCCTCTCGCCGTCATTCATACGATAAGCGTTATAGAATAACTGGCCTGGTAATTCATTCGCAGCCGCCATAGGATAACCTTCAAACTTTTTGTTAACCATAGCGTCGCCCTGTCTCGCGTATTCTGTGCGTGTAATATGAGGTGGCGTACCCTCAGTATCTGAAACACCATGAAAATGAAGGGCTGAGTTTTCACGATCAAGTGGGTATAAAAACTCGTCATTCTTCTTAACATTAGAAACCAGTTTACCATAGGTTCTAGCACCGGTACTTTCAGGCGCAATAGCGCGATAATCATTCAATAGAGTCTTAACATTACCAACACCTGAAGTTGAGAAATCACTACTCATTTTAGCAGAAGAAACACCAACAAACATTTTAGATACAAGACGACCAGCACCACCAACATTACGAATAACATTCTGTGCAGCCGCTTGGTCAGCAAGAGTAGTTTTAGTTAGGCGCGGTTCAAGAAACATAAAAGAAAAATCGCGATTCTCAGCTGCAAAAGCGTTCATTTCTTCGCCGTCAAGAAAGGTGTAATCTGCTATCATACGACACTCATTTTGGTCAAGAGTGAAAGAATGAGTAGCATTAGCATTATCAACACCCTTAGCTAAACAAGCTCTCTTACCTACAGAATCAGCTAATGTTAACTCAACCTGTACGGCTTGGTCAGACCTTAAAATAAAGAGAGGCAACTGAATACCTGATAAAGCAGGAAATAAATCGTCAAGCTTTACAGAGAAAACAGGCTGATTAGTTAATTTTTGAAAGGTATGCACTTTTAACTCTGTGTTGGTTTCAGTAGCTTTATCTTCAAACTCTTTACCATTATCAATACCTATTTTCTCAGATACTACACTATCTTGATTGTAAACAACAGCATTAGATAAAGTACGAGCTGAGGTAAATTGTTCTCTTTCTTTAATAACCGATTGATCAATAAACATAGACTTGTACGATTGGTAGTGCGACCAATCTTGCACTTCACAAATAGTTTTACCACCAATTTTAAGAGTTGCTCGTTCAACCATAGCGTTTACACCTACACCTAATGGGTAGAATGAATTATGGTCGCCGTGGCCTTTTAAAGAAAATGTAAGACGACTAGAAGGGTTCAATAGACCTTTATTCTGTAATTCGTATCTAATAAAGGTTTCAGAAAAGATAACTGGTTCAAGAATATCAGTATCAATTCTCTGTTCAGGGTTTGATCCAATCATACCAGGCTGAAGCATAGGGGGTATAGACATACTCATTTTTATATTAATTAAAATATAAAAATAATAAATAAAAAAAGTTAAAAAATTAAGTATAGATAATAAAATTAATAATAGTTGCCGTAATCTTCTTCAATTTCTTTATTCTCTTCTTTCTCTTCTCTCAGCATTTTTAAAACATGAAAAGGTGAAAAATATATACAATCTTCTTCTAAAGATAAATGCTCGTATCTTGCAAGTTCTGATACGAAGTATTCACTTATCTGATTATCAACATACATAAATTGTTCTTCATGCTCTTCACGCCAATTTTCAATTTTCTTATCTAAAACCTTTACCATTTCTTGAGTTCTAATAGTTAGGATAAGATTCATTAAATCGTTTGGTAGATAGTTTGTGTTGTTCATATTTGTTCTAGTTATATTGAGATTCATTCTTTTAAATACCTTTATACTTAATTGTAGAAATTAAATAATATCTCTTTAATTTTCGCGATTTTTAAATTACTGAATAACTTGAATCTGGCCGTCTTTAAAAAGAATAGTATTCTTAGAATGCACAAAGATAAAAGCAGAGGTTGGGTTATCGTCTGTAAGCCCTAAATCCATTTGCACACCCCAAGAGTCTTCGCTGAAATCACCACCAGCCGTAGACCCTAGAATATCGTAAGCTACACCCACACCATATAGAGACCCACCTTCAAGTACGCTATTATCATTTGTAGTATATCTTTTATTAGTATTAACTGGTGAAATACTGGTATGAGTAATCTTAGTGTATGGTATAACAGCATTCATAAAGTTTCTAACAACCTGAGGGTCAACCTTCTTATTAGTTGAATCAAGTTTAAACTGAGTATCAATATTATAATCAAGAGGGTATCTCATACCACCCTTAGTAAATACTACTTGGTCAAGGTCTGCAATATCACCAGTTGAGGTAATAGGTATAATTGTCTGTAAAGAGTTCTGAGCAATATTATTGAGATAAGACGACTGAATAAAGTTCATAAAAACACTCTCAACTCTACTTAAACCAAGTGGGAAGTTAATCACAGCATTTGTTGAATTAATAGTTGAATAATAACCTGAAATAGAATTATATTCAAAACCACCCATAGCCTCCATTTTTGAGATATCTTCAGCACTTGGCGAATGAGTTTCACATACTAACTGACAATCAGTTAGCTCATAGAATGCGTCAGGGAATTGAGTCGCACTACCATTAGTATTGAATAACACCATGCTATCAGGTGCTAAATGTAGATCTAAGGTGAGGCCCCCTATACCTGTTCTACGAGAAAGCGGTATAGCAGAAGTACCAGCGAGCATACCAGTTGGTATATTAATACAAAACTCGTTAGTATTAGTACCTACCCCCTCTTCTACAACAGATTTCTTTTGACCATTTGTGCTTGGTAGAGTGAGGCCAGTTTCACCAAAATGACCAATTAACGACTGCTCACTAGAAGTAATACCTAGATACGAAGAATAAAAGCGGTTCGCGTGTCTTATATGCTCAATTGTCTGTTTACTGGTTGCAGAAGATAAGACTATCTGATCAAATATAGACCACATACCTGTGCGAGAATCCATAGCTAATGGGTCTGCTGCCTCAACTCTTGCTCTCGTTGAATCTTTGTATACATTAAGTTTACCACAGAATCTAACAGAAGAAGGTACTAATACAGATTCTGATTCTGCGATTGTGAAACTAATTACAGGTCGGCCGTCTCTATACGATTGACTAGCATTTGAATTACTCGGTTTAATGGTTAAATAGCGATTACTCATTTTATAATAATTAATATATTATTATAATCTTTAAAAAAAAAGTAAATAAACAAAACTTAATTTAATATTCAACAGAAATAGAATCACCACGAATATTTAATCGTCTTAAATGAAAAACGAAATTGTTAAAAAGTTTATTCTTTGTAGGTGTAGTGCCTTCATAATTAATCTGAATATTGAAATCTTTATTACGAGTATCATATACACCCTTATTTAATGCAAGGGCGCGAGATACTAACCAGTTGCTATTAAATGCTTGAAGAGACTTGGCTGAGATTTCAGATTGTACAAGAGCTTTGGTCGTCTCAATCAGCGGTTGCTGGTCAATAGAAGTCTTAGAAGAAGTCTTAGAGCAACGCACAGGTCTGCTGGGTTGAAGTCTGCCGTCATATAAGAATTGATAATTAGTGATATTATCACTCATACCACGAAGACCAGCACACGACTGATTCATAGTTTTATCAGCAGCGTCGCCACCTACATTATATGTGCCTGTGCATGAAACCCTCGCAGAATCACTATATGGTGTAGAATCAACCGGTTGAGAAATAATAGCTTTACCTCTAGCATTATTTAATGGTAAACGAATATTCAAGGCTACCTCACCAGCCTGAGCTGAGTACCTATAATTTTGACAACTTAAAATATCTTGAATAATAACCCCCTTTTCTTTCATACCAGCTAACATATCACTTTCAAAACCTGCGCCCATATCAACTTCTTGTACGACAAGTTCAACATTACTTAATAGATATGAAGGTTTGTAGGTGGTATCAACAGCACCTGCCCTGTCAGTAGCCGCCATAGATACAACATACGACCCAGCATTAGCCGCGAATGTATCAGCACTCGTAGAAACAGCGTCTGCTGGGTCAAATGTAATCTCTGTGCCTGAGGCATTAGCATTAATCTGAGCAATAACAAGGTCTTTATCAGTAGTTAGTAATGAGCCATTATCAGAAGAAACAATCGCTACGCGTTCACCCACACAAAAAGGGCAGTTAGCTGGTACACCTAAACCAGCAGAAGTACCCTGTGAATTATCTTTAGCAAGAAAGATTTTATCAATAGTATTGCCGTTAGCGATCTGAGCGTCAGCACCTGCCGTTGACCCATTACGAGATAAGAAGACTGGGTTGAGTGCAAGTCTCTTGTTTCTCATAACAGAATCAAGCTGAGTAATACACTTACCTGCTTCTTCAAGGGTAATAACTATTTCTAGGCCAGTTAGAATATTTGGGTATACACGCTCAGATTTAAATATACCAGTTTCTAATGGTAGACATAATTTAGCAGTATTAAAGTGAGCATTATTAAATGCTGTGCGTTTATTATCACCAGTTAGTGTATCTTCTTTGAAATATGGGTTATCTAGAATATTTGCTGTATCTGATCTAGTCGTGCCCTGAGTACCACGAGTATTGGGCAACCAAATAGTCGCACCCTCAGTTAATGCTCTCTTTTTCTTATCAGAATCATTAGTATCAAAATCACGCATAACAGAAACCATAGAATTGTATCCTTGTATTTCTTCTAAAAGTACTGAGCCTTTTTCTGCTGAAGAATATATACGAATATCTTTGATTAAAACCTGACCACCTAAGGCAGAGTCTAATTGAAGTTTAGTGGCTTGACCTGTTGCCGTACCACCACTTAACTTAATATCAGCCTGTAAATAACATTCTTCAGGTTGAAAAAACTTAGTAGTTGGTGGTACTTTAATTCTTAATTCTTGGCCAGGTTCAAAATTAAGACCATTTAATGCTGTGATAGCTTTACTAGTTTGTACAATTGGGATAGTAGATTCTGCACGCCAAAAAGATTTACTCATTTTATATTTAATTAATATATAATAATTTTTAAAAATAAATTATAAAAAAAACTTTAATTACATGAAAAAGTATTTATTGAGTTTGTCTACCAACAGCCGCCCCACCAGCACCAGCCTGTGTGATTCTAGATATTGCCTGTTGTTTTGCTGCTTCTAAGTCGTCTTGTGTTTTCTTTTGAAGGTCGGTCGCGGCTTGTTCGTCTTTTACTTGTTGAGGTTCAGTATCTAAACCTTCATTTATTGTACCAGCTGTTGATATAGCAGTACCAGCCAATTGTAAACCAACACCAATTAATTGACCGCCTGGTATAAACTCAGCACCTGTACCTAATATATCTAATAAAGCACCGCCAATTTCTAAACCTT
>JAAHTH010003338.1_pt1 | contig 11096 bp, 10 predicted proteins | sample 6116091 | NCBI WGS metagenome assembly JAAHTH01 (sample SAMN13939990, study PRJNA603662) | sponge metagenome | isolation source: marine sponge | host: Mycale hentscheli | place: New Zealand | collected 2006
AAGCCTGAAACGTCAACCCCAAATAATCAGATTTTCAAGGACTCGGAGTATATACAGAGAATAACCTAATAGGGAATACCATGCTTATCAGCAAAATCAGTCAGGACTTCCATTACCGTCGTTTGCTCAAGGGTATCTTCTAACGCAGGAAGTAACTTCTTCTGCAATTCACCAATATCAAGCGCCATTAACATCGCTTTTACCGGTCCCACAGCAATCGGAGACATTGAAACACTTTTATAACCCAGCGCAAAAAGTGCCATCGCTGAAATCGGTCGCCCGGCAATCTCACCACATAAAGTTACCGGTGTTTTGTGTTCTTCGGATTTATCGATAATCTTTTTCAACATTCGCAAGAATGATTTGCTGAGCGGACTAAATCGGTTAGCAAGATTTACATTACCGCGACCGCTTGCCATCATGAACTGATGCAAATCATTTGAACCAACTGAAATAAAATCGACTGCCTGCATCAACTCATCCAGTTGCCAAAGCAGGCTTGGCACCTCAAGCATTGCGCCAAGCTCGAGAGAACGCGGCATCTCGTGTCCAAAACGGGTTTGCAATTCAACTTCGCGCTTTATCAATTCACGAACCTGATTGATTTCCCAAACTTCCGTGACGAGTGGAACCATCAATCTTAAATTGCGACCAGCTGCTGCTTTCAGCAGAGCTCGAACCTGTGAGCGTAGGAGTGCTGGTCTGTCGAGCGACAAACGTATAGCCCGCCAACCCATGGCAGGATTTTCTTCATTGAGGGTCTTCAAATAGGGGAGAACTTTATCGCCGCCAATATCCAGAGTTCTGAACGTCATCGGTTTATCACCCGCCTCGTCCAATACGTGCCGGTATAGTTCTTCTTGCTCCCCAAGTCTTGGCAATGTTGCTGAAACCATAAATTGAAGTTCAGTTCTGAAAAGACCAACACCGCTGGCGCCACTTGTTTCAAGTTGCTTCAGATCCATTACAAGACCCGCATTCATGAGCAAGCTAATATCTACACCATCTTTGGATTTTGCCGGTTTATTGCGCAGTTTTTCATACTGCTTTTGGCGCCCTGCTCTAAATTTCACTTTTTCTGCATAGGCGTTTTCCATATCCAGCGGAGGTCGCAGCATAACTGAGCCTGCTTCGCCATCGACAATAACCGGATTACCCTGCTCGGCATTTGAAACAAAATCGGCAAGTTGACCAACAACCGGAATGCCAAGGGCACGCGCTACAATCACGACATGAGAATTGGGAGCAGCTTCTTCCAATACAAGACCGCGCAATTTTTTGCTGTTGTAATCAAGCAATTCTGTAGCGCCCATGTTTCGGGCCACAATGACGTGATCGCCGCCAACAATAGCAGCGCTCGCTCCATGCTCCTTGCCAACAAGCTCCCGCAATAAGCGATTTGCCAGATCATCAAAATCATGAAGGCGTTCGCGCAAATATGGGTCCGGCCGCCTCATCATCCGAGCCCGATTATCATTTTGCACTTTTTCAACCGCAGCCTCTGCTGTTAAGCCATTTGCAATCGCCTCTTCCATACGGCGGTTCCAACCGCGATCATGCGCAAACATGCGATAAGTCTCAAGCACATCACGATGTTCACCTTCAATCGGAACATTACCACTTTGAAAAAGCACATCGATAGAAACCTGAACCTTAATGAGAGCTTCCCGTAAACGGCTAATCTCATCTTCAACCTGATCGTTGAAAAGATTGGTAACAATCACCCGTGGTTCGTGCAGGACGACATATCCAAGACCAATACCATCGGAAAGTGCAATACCTTCCATGGTTAAGGGCCGACTTAAATCTAGGGCCACTCCCTTGGGAGAAAGTTTTTCCAATTCCCCCGTTGCAATTAACTCACCAAGAACCATCGCAGTTGTTTCAAGCGCTTCAACTTCCGCATCCATGTAAACCCGGTTTGATTTGTTTTGAACAACCAAAACACCCAAGACGCGACCAGCCCGTAAAATTGGCACACCCAGAAACGCATTGAAAATCTCTTCGCCGGTTTCGGGAAGATATTCGAATGCCGGGTGTTTCTGGGCTTCATTCAAATTCAAAGCTCTGGCAGAAACCGCAATCGTTCCAACCAAACCTTGCCCCATCCGAAGTGAGGACACATGAACCGCTTCAGGATTAAGGCCATGAGATGCGTAAAGCTCCAACATGCCATCAGCACGCAATACATAAACTGAACACACTTCAGCTACCATGTTGCCAGCAATATCAGCAACAATGATGTCCAGCCGCTTTTGCGGGTCATGTGGTTCAGCCATTACTTCGCGCAAGCGGCGAAGAAGAACGCTAGGGCCTTTAGGTTGAGAGCTCATAATGCCTCCCAGTAAGGGGAATTTACCCAGATTTCTATTCGTAAAACTACTGATACGCTTTTTTTACAAGCTTGCTAATTTACTGATTTAGACCATAAACAGCATGCAAGGTGCGAACAGCAAGTTCTGTGTAATCGGCATCAATCAACAGCGAAAACTTGATTTCTGATGTTGTTATAGCACGAATATTGATGTTTTTGTCGGCAAGAGCGGCAAATGCAGTTGAAGCAACGCCCGCATGACTACGCATGCCAATGCCAATAACCGAAATTTTTGCCAACCCGGTATCGCTTTGCATCGCTTCAAAGGAAATATCATCTCGTTCATCTTCAAGCACTTTGACAGCTTTTTTCACATCCCCTTCGGGAATTGTAAAAGTCATGTCTGTTTTTGAACCGTCTTCAGAAACGCTTTGAACGATCATATCAACGTTGATATGGCTGTCCGCAAGCGGACCAAAGATAGAAGCTGAAATGCCGGGCCGGTCAGGAACACGGCGCAGAGAAATTTGAGCTTCATCTTTTGTGTAGGCGATGCCTATTACAACTTCTTTTTCCAAAATCTCATCCTCATCACAAATTAGCGTGCCAACTACTGTGTCTGGGTTAATACTTTCAGGCTCTTCAAAACTGGACCGTACAAAGGTTCTTACACCGTGGATCATCGCCATTTCAACTGAACGAACCTGAAGTACCTTTGCCCCCAATGATGCCATTTCCAACATCTCTTCAAAAGAGATTTTTTCCATACGCTTGGCTCGTGGCTCAATGCGGGGATCTGTTGTGTAAACACTATCAACATCCGTATAAATATCACAGCGATCTGCATCAATCGCAGAAGCAATCGCGACAGCAGAAGTATCAGACCCACCACGGCCAAGAGTTGCAATGCGGTTATCAGGGCCAATCCCCTGAAATCCGGCAACCACCGCAACTTGTCCGCCAGATATCCGTTCAATCAACAAATCTGCTTCAATATCTTCAATACGAGCAGCACCATGCGTTGCATCTGTCTTCAACGGAATTTGCCATCCCTGCCAGGAACGCGCATCAACACCAATATGCTGCAAGCCCATGGCGAGAAGGCCTGATGTTACCTGCTCACCAGAAGCGACCACCGCATCATATTCCCGCGCATCATGCATCGGCGCTATTTCTCGTGTCCAGGAAACCAGCTCATTCGTTTTGCCAGACATCGCAGACACAACAACAGCAACTTCATTGCCCGCATCTACTTCACGTTTTACATGGCGCGCTACAACTCGGATGCGTTCAATATCCGCAACCGAGGTACCACCGAATTTCATTACCAGTCGGGCCAATTATCTTCTCTTAAATCTGAACTGTGTTCTGAACAAAAAAATACGCTCCTTTGACAGAAGCGAGTTGTCGCCCTTTTACAGAATAAACTTAATTGTCGCAAGCCACACTTATTGACATCTTGCTCGATTGGCACAACCTATGTTCAAGGCAAAGGATATAAACATGACCAAAACCGCACAAACCACAATTGATGAAGAAGAAGTAGCTCGCTTCTCCGCAATGGCGGCAGAATGGTGGGATCCAACGGGCAAGTTTAAACCACTTCACAAATTCAATCCGGTTCGCCTTGAATACATCAAGGAAAAAGTCTGCGAGAATTTTGGCAGGGATGTAAAAGATCCAAAGGCTTTCAAAGGTTTGCGAATACTGGATATTGGCTGTGGCGGTGGCCTGCTGGCAGAACCCATGGCAAGGCTTGGCGCTAATGTTGTGGCAGCGGATGCATCTGACATTAATATTGAAGTTGCGAAAATTCATGCAGAACAATCTGGCTTGAAAATTGATTATCGAGCTATCACATCCGAAAGTCTTGAAGCAGATGGCGAGAAATTTGACATTATCCTGAACATGGAAGTGGTTGAGCACGTCGCCGACGTAAATCTCTTCATGTCTTCTTGCGCCAGAATGGTAAAATCTGATGGCCTGATGTTTGTAGCAACCATCAACCGAACCGCAAAAGCAAACATGCTAGCAATCTTCATGGCAGAAAATGTTCTAAAATGGCTGCCAAAAGGCACGCACGAATACGAAAAATTGGTGCGACCAGAAGAAATCCATGCCCCAATCGCAGCAGAAGGTATGGAGATCATCGATGAAACAGGTGTATTCTACAACCCGCTACAAGATCGCTGGAACAAGTCCCGTGACATGGATGTGAATTACATGCTGTTGGCAAAGAAAAGTTGAATGGCCGCTGTGTGCCAAAAGTGACCAAGTCCAAATCTTGCTTCAAGAGAAGCTAGTAAGAATTTAAGCATTCACTGTTTGCCAGCCATTTCCGCGCGATGAGCATCGGCAAGTTCAGCCATACTATTAAAACAAAAATCATAGCTAGGCATGTCATCCGGGTTCATTGTCGCCCCGAAACCATCTTTCTCATGGCGTCGATAAATCCAGCAGTTGGATAGCCCGTATTTATTTGCAGGACCATGATCATGGAACATGCTTTCGGCGGTATGTAGGATGTCGCTTTTGTCTATTCCCTGGCGTGCAAGTGTTTCCAGCATGTAGTCAAAATTTCGATCAGATGGTTTGTAGCTGCCAACGTCTTCTGCGGTGTAAACGCCATCGAAATGCACGCCAAGGCGGGCATTAGAACCTGAAAAACTTAAGTTATCAGTGTTGGTCAGAACGACGAGTTTGTAGTGTTGTTTTAGGTAAGCTAAAGCATAGCGACTATCCTCGAACGCTGGCCATTGACGCACGGACAAACCATATGCCTGGCATTCTTCCCAGGTAACTTCTACGCCCCATTCTTCAGCTAATCTCCTATAAACAACTGCCAGCAATTCATAATACTTCTTGTTTGGTGTCCAACGTTGCGTTGTAGATTCGTGATAGGCATGCGCCTCCAAAATGTCATCGCGAGACAAGCTCCGACTGACTTTGTCCGTTAGAGGTTTTAGTCCTGTTACCATACCACTTTCCCAGTTAATCAACGTGCCATACACATCAAATGCCAGAACTTTAAAATCACTTAATTTCATTGTTTATATTCCCTCCATTGGATTTTGGGTAAAGCTTCTTCGCTTAGACTAGGCCCATCGGATAAGCCCGACAATTGCTGATATCGCGTACATTGCCTGAAGCAATAAAAACGTCCAACGACGATCTATAACTGCCCATCCCGCGAACAAGACGGTCGATATCAGAAGAATTGTAAACCCGATAACTTCTGCTCCGATATTCATTGCGATCAAAAGTGCATAGGCCATCGCTAGGACAGAGCCAATTATTTCAAACATTGTTGTAAGCTTGCGACGCTCACCAGCAATAGCACTTGCTTCTTCAAAATCTGTCAACCTGCCATTCCTTTTCCAACTTGACGCTTTCCATTTTGATAGACTAAAAGTAGATATGACACAAATGAATGAATGTCATTTTTTAATTAATTTTAGTCATTGAGGAAGTACACGTGGCCAGTAAACTAGAGATTGATGCATTGCGTGCATTGAGGACAATAGGAACCCACGGCGGCGTTACCAAGGCTGCTAACCAAATGGGCCTGTCCCAATCTGCTGTAAGCCACAAAATCAGACGACTGGAAAACGCTTTGGATTGCGATCTCTTGGCACGGCAAGCTGGTGGATCACTTTTTACAGAAGCTGGGAAACGCCTTCACGATTACGCCTTGCGGATCATAAGTCTGCATGATGAAGCCTTGGCTGATTTGGGAAAGAAATCACTGGATGGAACCATTCGCCTTGGCATGACCGAGGATGCAACGACAAGCGACATTGCAGGAATATTGGGCCGTTTCACAAGGCTGTATCCATCGGTGAATGTTCGAACCCGAACCAGCCAAAGTTTGAATGTTCAAACGTGGCTGGATTCAGGAGAACTTGACTTGGCAATGATGCAAGTCTTCAAAGAAGATGTCTGCGAAAATGATCTTGTCCTTTTTGAAGACAGTCTTCATTGGGTCAAATCGTGTGACTTGGTACTTGACCCTTCCAGATCAATTCCATTTCTGTCATTCGACAACAACTGCTTTTACCGAAAATGGGGGTTTTCCGAAGGATTACAGCAAGGGCATTCCTTCGAAAAAGTTCTCGAGTGTCCCAGTGCAGCAGGGATTCAATCTGGCGTTCGCTCCGGACTAGGCATTGCCTTGCTGAATGGATTACATATTACCCCTGATATTGAGATAATTAAGAACCTGCTCCCGACGCCTCCTAGTATAACATTTGTCGCCAGAACAAATCCCAAGAGCCGATCAGCATCCGTCAAAACCTTAGTGAATGAAATCGCCCGAGAGTTCCAGGAACCACCATCCAGCTTTTAATGTCTGCTTTGGCTCAGCAAAGGTAATTCAAAGCTTCCAAATGTTGTTTATATTTACAAAAACCCACGACTTTGAACTTCACCCAAATCAAAAGGCTTTTTCAGAACCTGGGCGGTATTTATTGCTTGGTACGAAACCGGACTTCACAGGCTCACGTAGGTGTTTTACCCAAAGTTCGCGTCCAGGGTGAATTCCAGCTCCCTGAATGGCTGATACTGCAGACCCACGCATGCGGGCAAGAAGTCTTGTATCTGCATCGCCGCAAGATGGGTGCATGCCGCCGTTGGCATCCACAACTTTTTGCCAGGCAATTTTGCGAGCTTCAACAATTGCAGCATCTTGAAGAGCAGTACAATTGATTTCGCTTGTATTCAGATCAACAACGATTTCATCACCATCTTCAACCAATGCAATTGGTCCGCCGACGGCTGCTTCTGGGCCAACGTGACCAATCACGAGACCAACAGAACCGCCCGAAAAGCGTGCATCCGTCATAAGACCAACGACAATATCTCGCTCACGACAAAGGGTTGTTATACGAGAGGTGGAATCAAGCATTTCCGGCATGCCCGGAGCACCGCTTGGTCCTTCATACCGTACCATCACCATGTCATGGTTTTGAAAACTATCTGGCGATTGATCCAACGCATCCAGCAATTCTTGCTCTGAATCAAAACAGCGTGCCTTGCCTCTAAAGACGTTATCTTCCAGCCCACCTTCAACGCCGGCAAGTTTTAAAATTGCACTAAAGTCTGGAGAAAGATTACCGCCAAGAACACGAAGGCCACCTGTAGGCTTGTAAGGTTTCTCTACCGGATAAACTACACGGCCATCTGGATCAGCTGTTTCAAGGCGAGCAATCTGCTCAGATAATGTTTCACCCGTACAGGTGGCTGTATCGCCGTTGACCAAACCTGCAGCAATCAGCTCTTTAACGATCACTTGAATGCCGCCAATCTCATCAATATCCACCATCGAATAAAGGCCGTATGGACGCGCATCAGTGAGAACAGGAATTAGGTTTTGAGAAAGGTGATTAAACTCTTCTGGTGTCATCACATCTTTCCAGAAATTCTCATACCCAGCAGCACGAGAGATTTCTGGTGCGTGCAACACAACGTTGGTTGAGCCGCCAATCGCCATTGCAACAATAAGTGCATTGCGAAGGTTATCCCGTTTGACAATATCACGAGGCTTAATGCCCTTTTGGATCATCGCATCAAGATAGGTCACCAGTTGATTTGGAAACTTATTCATACGACGTGGATCATCTGATGGTGGTGAAACCATATCAAGAGGCTCCATACCAAGCACTGCTATGAATGTCTGCATGGTGTTATAGGTAAATACACCGCCACAGCTGCCATAACCTAGGCAAGCTGCACATGAGATATGCTTTTTATATTCTTCATCCGGATGCCCTGCCACTTGAAAAGCAGCAATAATATCAAGCATCTCATTGCTCTTGGGATCTTTTGTCGGGCGAATAGGACCATCAGACATGATAATGGCTGGTTTATTGTGCTCCAAGATTGCGGACAGTGTCCCAACAGGCGGCTTGTCACAAGCTACCACTGCAATTGTACCTTCAAGATTGCTTGCACTTAGGTGTTCACAAATACTATCATTCGTGACTTCCCGGCCAATCAGGGAATACCGCATTTCACGCGTGCCATTACGCATTCCATCGGAAGTTGCGATCGTATATTCAGGTTGCACAAGACGCATTTTTATCTGACCATCGCCCGTACCAATACGGCTGCGCAGACACTCGTGAATAGCTTCAACCTTGCCTTGAACACCAAGATAACACTGGCTGTCACCCTTGTTGCCAACCACACCCACTGCGGGGCTATGGATAAGTTCCATGTCTGTTCCAAGTTCGCGCGCAATGCCATAGGTTTGGCTGTTGCGACCAGGATGTTTATCCATGACTTTAGTTTCGGAATTTGACACGCATACTCTCCTAAAATGTTAGGCTGTTGGGAATAAATTTCATCAGATTAGTTTCTAGTTTGCCAATTGTAGAAGGTCAATAAATTAAGCGACAAAATCTTGTTCTGATTAATTCTTCTCTTCTGGCAAATCTGGGATAGGCACAACATTTACACCTTCTTCAGCAAGATCAACGGCTTCTTCCACAGTCGCTTTGCCATAAATTCCACGTGCTTCTGTTTCTCCATAATGAATTTTACGCGCTTCTTCGGGAAACTTGTCGCCAACATTCTCTGAATTTTTTTCGATGTGTTGCTTGATCTCTCGAAGCTTATTGACCATTTCTTCTGGTAATTGTGGCGCAATGGCCGTCATGGACTTGTTGCCATCACCGGATTTTTTCGTCCCGGAAACACCCGGAGCCATAAGCGCTTTTGATATTTTTTGGGATCCACAATGCGGACATTCAACGAAACCACGTTTGCGCTGTTCATCACAATCATCACTTGAAGCGAACCAACCTTCAAAGTCATGATCTTTTTCACAAATCAGAGAATATTTTATCAATTTACACTCTCAATGCTAAAATCGCGCGCATTAACCAGATTTGGAATTTTCTGCCGCACATCCGCAACTTCTTTTAAATCAATTTCAGCAGAAATATACCCTGGTTCCTCATGAGCAAGTTCAGCAATTATCTCGCCCCACGGATTAACAATCACTGAATGACCATAGGTCTCTCGCCCATCTTCATGGTCACCACCTTGTGCAGCAGAAATAACAAATGCACCATTTTCAATGGCCCGCGAGCGCTGCAGAATGTGCCAATGGGCGCGACCTGTCTGACGGGTAAATGCCGCGGGACCCGTTAAAACGTGTGCTCCCGCAAGAGCATAACCCCGATATAAGTGCGGAAAACGAATATCGTAACAAATCGATAACCCGAGTTTAATATTATCCATTTCTAAGAGGCAGGATTTCTCACCCGGCAAATATACCTTGGATTCCCGCCAAGTTTCACCATTATCCAAATCCACATCAAACATGTGGATTTTGTCATAGGTTGCTACGAGTTCACCCGATGGGTTAAATAGAAATGCCCGGTTTGCAGCTTTCTCAGGACCTACCAAAACAGCATGAGAACCAATGTGCAGCCATATACCAAGTTCTTTCGAAAGCGCGGCAGAATGCTTGACCAGTAGATCATCTTCTTGCGCAACAATTTCAGCAAACAAAGCTTTGCGATTCTTCTGCAAAAGACCGGTCATCTCAGGAGTCTGAATGTAACCTGCACCATCGCCTGCAGCTAAACGCACAAGATTATCCATTGCTGCTATATTTTCAGCGATGGATACGCTTGATCGCATTTGGATGCAGGCTACGTGCATATAATTTCCTACTTCAACATTGGATCTAGTTTGCCGGATCGGTCAAGTGCATGAAGTTCATCACAACCACCAATATGTTTACCGCCGATAAAAATCTGAGGAAATGTCTTTCCGCCATTGGATTTTTGGACCATCTCCTGCTTGATTTTTACATCAAAAGTTCCATCAAATTCTTTGAATTTGACACCCTTCGATTTTAGCAATGATTTTGCAGCGCTGCAAAAACCGCAGAACTTACGTATATACAGAATAACTTCTGGCATTTAATTTTCCTATTTGATCATTTCGAGAGTTATATAGGTCTCAATGCATATAAGTTTCAACCTTTGCGAACACCAACACGTTAATGTGACTAACCCCGCCTCGTTTCAACGCCCGGGTAGCAGCTTTTACGGTTGCGCCGATTGTATACACATCATCAATCAATACCACCCGTTTGCCCTTCAATTGAATTTTCATTTCATGTGGAACGACGAAAGCACCGGAAACATTTCTTGCACGTTCACTTTCTGTCAAGCCAACTTGCTGGCGAGTTGGTTTTTTGCGAACCAAGACTTCCGGCATGAAGTCTTTACCATTGAGCTTTGCTAATCGATGGGCCAACTCTCCTGCCTGATTAAAGCGCCGCATTCTCAATCGTGAGGGATGTAATGGCACAGGAATAATCACATCAACTTCATTAATTACTTCGCTACCAGCAACATTCATCCAATTTGCAACCCAGCGAAGAAGATCTGCCCGATCTGAGTATTTTATCGACGAGACAAGCTTTCGAACCAAATCATCATACAGCAGAACAGCTCTTAATTTATCAAATGGAGGTGGATTTGCGATGGCTTCCGCACTTAAGAAGTTCTCGCCCATATCAAGAGGAAATGGCGAACCCATAACAGGACAAAATGGCTTGGTAATAAAACGCAATTGTCCCCAACATTGTGGGCAACACCCACCCTGTACATCAACAAAACGATCACACGTCAGGCAAGTGCTCGGCACAAGCACTTCGGTTACTTGGCTAATCAATTTGCGAAGATTTTTTGAGATATACTCCGAGTCCTTATGACGGTAAAAGCTGTCAGGAAATTTCGGAATTTCTGTACCTGGACGATGACAC
>JAAHTH010003342.1_pt1 | contig 11078 bp, 8 predicted proteins | sample 6116091 | NCBI WGS metagenome assembly JAAHTH01 (sample SAMN13939990, study PRJNA603662) | sponge metagenome | isolation source: marine sponge | host: Mycale hentscheli | place: New Zealand | collected 2006
GTCCCCGCTTGAAAAGGGGCTTTGCCTGCGCACATCGCGTAGAGAATGGCTCCAAGGGAATAAATGTCTGATCGGGTGCTGATCAAGTGGTTCAGGCCGGATGCCTGTTCCGGAGACATGTAATTGGGGGTGCCGATGATTTGACCGGTGCCGGTCAGGTTGGGGTCGGTGTCACTTCGTTTCGCTAATCCAAAATCTGCGATGATGGGGTTACCATGCTTATTGATCAGGATATTACTTGGCTTCAGGTCTCGATGGATGATTCCTTTCGAGTGTGCATAGGCGACCGCGTCAGCGATGGACGAAAGTAGTCTTGCCGCGGTTCTGCAGTCCATTACTTCATTCGCAATCAAGTGTGCTAAGGTGCTGCCTTCAATGAATTGCATAGAGAAGTATGGGCTACCCTCATATTCGCCAGATGCGTAAATCGGAACGATGCCCTCGTGACGCAGGTCCGCAGCTGATTCAGCTTCGGCTTGGAAGCGACGGACGTCGTTCACCGTTGCGAACTGGCCAAGCAAAATGACTTTTACAGCCACTATACGATTAAGGCTTAGTTGCCGAGCCCGGAAAATTGCACCCATTCCTCCACGTGCAATCTCTTCGAGTAGCTGATAATCACCAAACTCGACCGTCTCTCCATCTTTCAGGCGGATCCCGATGATGGTGCTGATACCTTCGGTCAGAGGAGTTTCGGAAATGATCGTTTGGGTTTTCGGACTTCCTTCTACCCTGGAATGCATCACTTTAGTGCTCTGTTTAACAGAGCGTACACCACCGATCGAAATAGGTGTTTCGATCATTTCTGTTGATGCAAATGAAGCTGGATCGGCTTGCTTCTCGGGTGATCCGCTGGAAAGAGGTTGGTCGTCAGCCGAAGGCAAGCTTGAGGAGGAAGGTTGGTTCATCCTGTTCCGTTCATTATCGGCGGGGGCTGGATGCCTCGAACCACTGGTCATTGGAAAGCCCCGACTGAATAAAAACCGAACCACAATTTGATCTATGCTGAATTCGACTATGGCGAATGCTAAGCATGGTTCCACCCTGAATTATAAAATGGGACAGCTTGGATTCGCAAATTGAATCTTTGGGTGTAATTGAAATTGTGAAGGGGATTTGGGAATAGACTTGGTTGTGGGGAAGAGCTGGGCTTCGTTCAAGAGGCCGTCAGAACTTCGGATGAATGCGGCATTGGTGAAGCTAATCTGTCAGAACAACTATTTGAAAATACATCTCTTAGCCATTCAAAGACCTTGTTCGCTGGGTGGGAAGCGTTTTCTGGTTTCACTGGGAACACGTTTACCCGTCCGCATGCTCCACCATTCGTGAGAACGCTCAGGCGAGAAGTGAGGATTCGGAATGGGCATCTTGGCAAGTACTTCGGTGCGCCAGTTGTGGAGTTTGCTGCGAAGGTCGGCCGTCCGGCCCGGTTTACTCTTGCTCAGGTTCTTGCTTTCTCCAATGTCATTCGCAAGGTTGTAAAGCTCAAGATCTCCACTCCCATCAATGTACTCGATCAATTTCCAGTCTCGCTCACGAATGCTACTTGCGGGCCGATCATGGTGAAAATGTGGGTAGTGCCAGTGCAGGGCATCCCGATCGAGAACTGCCGTTGGGTTTTTCATGAGTGGAAGCAGGCTTTTTCCATCAATGATTTGATTTTCTGGAAGCTTGCCACCGGCTAGATCAACAAATGTTGGATAGAAGTCATAACTGATGGTGGGTTCGTTACTAATGCTGCCCGACGGTATCATGGCAGGATACTTGATGATCAACGGGACGCGAACGCCGCCCTCATGAAGAGATCCCTTCTCTCCTTTCAAGGGGGCCATGCTTGTGACATTGTCATCAGCCGCTTCTTGATAATCGTAGCGTCTATACAGGCCGCCATTGTCCGAGGTGAACACAATCATGGTGTTGTCTTCGATGCCTGAACTCCTGACGGCATCAATGATGCGGCCAACCATCTCGTCGCAGTGCTCAACCATGGCAGCATAAACAGGATGAGGTAAGTTCACTCCTTTTTCCCGGGACTTGCGCTCGTACTTGTCGACTTTGTTTGACATCGCACCCAGAGGAATGTGAACCGCAAATGGAGAAACCATTAAAAAAAACGGCTCTTCCTTTTTCGATTCAATGAATGTCACTGCCAATTCGGCTTCAAAGTCCGTTCGGTACTGCCCGGAAGTGGGTTGCAGATCTGGCTTGTTCTGAACACGGTATCGGCCGGGTAAGTGCGGACCATTGATCACCGCTGAAAAATCGTAACCCTGGAATTCAGGTTGAAATCCACGGCCTGTCCCGAGATGCCATTTTCCTACATACCCAGTCGAGTAACCGCTTGCCTGCAACGCCTCGGCGACAGTCACCGTCTGTAGAGGAAGTGCCATGGTGGTCAGGGGAGTAATCACTCGTTCAAAAGGACGCCAGTGACCTGGGATATGCGCTGTGATTCCTATTCGTGCTTGATTTTGACCTGATTGAACCGCACATCGGGTAGGAGAGCAGACTGCACCTGCCGCATAGAAGTCAGTGAAACGCAAACCTTCTCTCGCAAGTGCGTCGATCCGCGGTGTTTCGACGAAGTCGTTGCCGTAACACCCTATGTCTTTCCATCCCAAATCGTCAATGAAAATCAGGATGATGTTCGGTTGTTGCTTTGCATGAACAACACTGCAACAGGTGAAAAAAGTCGCGAGAATGAAAAAGAATCGAATGGGGCTCACTTGGTGATTGCTCGTTGGTGGTTACCGATCTTAGTTCTGGCATAGCGACAAGCTGAATCGTGCGTTTCCTATCTTATCTCAAAAGTGTCTGATGGAAAGTCTGGTGGGCATTCATGAATCAGATAAGGCAGGTTTGTTATTCGTTAATGGGCCTTTTGATTGATAGTTCAGTTGCGGTGTGTCAATGGTGCTTGTGCATCGCAAGTGCTGACCTGTTTGCGGTCGGAATCAGATTTGTTCCTGAGGCGAAAGCAGCGATCGTAATGGCACGGGTGGTTGATCATGATTAAGTGTCACAAGACTGAGCAGAAATGAGTGCAACGTTTTGGCCAAATATGAGATAATCGGCATTCGTAAGGTTACCGGGGTGCGTTGAGGCTGTGACTTCGGATGGTGCTGCTTTTTCTGTTGCATTCGCGAGTTCTTGCTTGCCAGACAATCGAATATGAAGGGCAAGGCGTCATTGCTCATGAGCAAGCCGATTTTTATAAGAAAAGAAAAGGGACTTGGATTGAATCCATCAAGATGGAAACACGAGGGCCAAGACGATGAATTTGAAGGATGGGTCGGACACTGGTCAGATTTGAGAGGATGTAGGGGTGCGTTATCAAAGTCCCAACGAAGTGGGGGGGGGGAGAGGGGGGGGGGGGGGGGGGTGGGGTGTGGTGAGGTTTTGGTGCGTTATCAAACTCCCAACGAAGTGAGGCTGGGGAAACTGGCCTGCGGATTTGATATTTGGCCGTTCAATTGAAGATTACATTGATGATCGCATCAAGCTCATCAAAAAGTTTCGGGGTCAAAAGCTTTTAAAGAGATTTTTGACTACCTGCTGCAAGTGGTGAAACGGGAAATCTTTTTTGAAAATGGTGGAAGATGCACAATCTGTTCTAACCCACGCTGTTCATGAGATTCCTGCACTGAAAGGTGCCAAGATGGAACTAGCCAGTTTGGTTTGGTTTCAAGGATGAAACGAGATGTTTGATGAAAAGGCGAGACGTGAGTACGCGAAAAACCTTTTGCAACTCATACATGAATTTCGAATAATATTTCCTGCTTCTGAGCTGCTGGTGGTCATAGGCGAGAAAAGAAAGATGGGGTCTTAAGTCGGCAGAATATGTTGGCGAATCGTGGTGTACAGGCAACAGCCACTGCGGAGATCGTACCGACAGGGACAGCCACGCTCGTTACCAAAACCAACTTTACAGGCCACAAGGAATTACCGCCGAACGTCGGCCACGGCTTTCATTGGCTCGGTAACGTCGAGAGCAACTTTCTGATCGGTGATGCCATGGGAAATGCGAGGATCCGTTCGCTAGCACCTCGCAATAATAAATGAGTCGCAACGCTATCGGTCAATCATCGGGATCTCACTGGTTCTCAAGAGAGCAAAGCGAGCAAAGAGAGCGGGGTGTTGGTTCACTGGCAAACGCTGCCAGTATTGATGGGCTGACATCGGAGACCGTTTGCAGATGTTCTATTCTGGGATTTGTTGTCCTTTTGCCGTTTTTCTTCGATTTTTTATCGAGCAAGTTTATGGGGAACGTATCAATGATCGTGGTTCGTTTTCGAGCATTGCGTGCGTACGGATCGCCAAGTCGGATTTTTGATTAAGCTCGATCGTGTGTGAGAAGCCGGTGCCTGGAAATACCTGATTGGCTTAGCATCATAGAGTGTTGAGGCACTTAACCGCCTTAGGTGGAATATCGGATAAGCAGTTACCTGGTGACCAAGGAAGCATTTCAGGAATGATTACGTGCCCTGCGTACGGGAGTGCTTCCTCGTTAGGGGCGGATGTGAAGTTGCGACGTATGCGACTTTGTAGATGAAGTGGTAGATGCCAGTTCCGCCGCTTGCAGTTGCGATGTGGTATCCCTCGGTCTCTGATGGTTCGGCTTTCCCGTAGCGTTTGAGACGGCCCACGGGAGATCTCACGCAAATTGAGGTTATGCCCATGCCCCGTTTCTGTGACGTGTTCTTCGATTACGAAGATGTAATGGTTGGTGTCGAGCCGAACCCGCTGCACGCAAATTTTCTGTCAGCAGAGTCAATAGGCCGTGATGTACGGACTTATTGTTCGAGCGGGGATGCTTCTTCCATCGCAACACGTAGCCATGCCCTCGAAAAACGCCAATCTTGGTCCGCCATGGAAACCGAGATTTGCAGCATTTCAGCAGCTTCGACGATGGTGAGTCCGGCGAAAAATCGCAATTCAACAAGCTTTGCTTTCCTTGGGTGCCGTTTTTCAAATGATTCAAGTAACGAATGAATCGTTAGCACAAGATCGAGATTCAGGTCAGGATCAACGGCGAGTCCTTCCAAGGGAACGCGTTTAATAGCACCGCCCCGTCTCAATGTCTTCTTCGCTCGTGCTCTTTCGACGAGAATGCGACGCATCGCAATACAAGCAGCACTAAAGAAATGCTTTCGGTTTTGCCATTGGTCAATTTTCTCGGACTCAGTCAACCGTAGATAAGCTTCATGCACCAAAGCGGTAGGTTGCAGTGTATTGCCGGGTGATTCTGCAGCTAACCGAAGCGCAGCAACCTGCCGCAGTTCAGAATAAACAAGATTCAGCAATTCAGCTCCCGTCGTGTAGGAACTGTCCTCACTTACACCATTTCTTTTTTGTAATTCTGCCACAGCGCCCCAGCAGTCATGCAATATTAAACTTGTTGAAAACTCAAGTTGCAGAAGGTGACGTCAGTGCATTTGGAGTTTTTTTAATCGCTCCTTTGTACGACACCCACTCGCTAAACTTTAACACATTTGCGTGACAGAGGTACACGTTCGCGTTACTACGCTGAGAAAAAGTTTAGGAACAAACCAGTCCGCGGAACGACAAGCCCGTCTTCATGAAAATTTAACATGTGTTGCCAGACGGTTGGTGTGATTTCAGCTGGTACTGTTTGGCCGCCTCAACTGCCTGCGGGGAATAGGCAAGCTGTATGTCACTAGATAATTTTTCCAGTGTTCTTATGTGCACACTTAGCTTTTTCCAAGCTGACAAAAGTTTGCTTGCGTTTGCTTCCAGTTCGCTGTGAGTGTCGCATCGCAATTCATCAGGGCATTTCTCTCGCGCCCGGCATAGCTCTTCACCGAGAGAACGTATTCGGTCGTTGAAATCTACTACCAACTGCTTTGCAACGGCTATCGCATTTGCCAACTTGATGTCGAGAGAGTACGCGTCCAATATGGATTGGAAGTCATTGCTCAATAAATTTGTCGTATAAAAGCACTCAGCTTCCTGCTGGACTAAACAAGCTGCCTCTGCCCAAGCATTCCAATCGAAGTTCAAGTAGTTCTCACGTGCGACCGTCTTCAGTTCCGTATAGGCTAGAGCCAACTTAGACTGAATTTCTTTGTCCTTGCGGTCAATCTCAGGATCTGTACGAGAGTCGCAGAGCTCTTCACTGCGAACCGTATCGGCGCAACTTGTCGAAAGTTGCTCGGCTACGCATTCAGCCCAAGTCAGTTGTACACATTCCAAAATTTCTGCCCCCACCCTTTGCGTCTGTCGATAACACCGAGAGTGCCTGTCGATAACGCCAAGACGCATTTGCTCAAAAATCGTCTTGTCCATGACGCACAAACGACGTCCATGCAACTTATTAATGCGATTTACATGGTAAAAACCCACAGCGAAATAACGGTTTAAGCGGCAGTTTCGGGAAAATACGACAAATGCGTCCCGATTTCAGCACTTTGTATCCCTGAGATGGGGGGTGACTTAGGGTTTGATCTGAGATTGCGCATTCCGCTGGGGGTGTGCCCATCGATTTTGTTTTGGGGCATGGCTCAACCTTGAGGATCGCCTGTCAGGTGTTTGGCGGGCATTCACAGAACTAGCCCCATGTTGCATGGGGGCGTGGTGTGACCCGTTTACCGGGTCACTACCAGGCAATTTCTCCGGTCGACCATTTCTGCGAAGTCCTGCGTGGTGCTTTGCCCCGCCGTCCAGAAGTGGCTTTGCGAGGCTCCACAACGCGTGTATGTGCATGCCCTGAGAGCGATCACCGTCACGGCGAAAGTCACCGAACGTCCACCACTTGAGGCATAATGAGGTCAGTGTTCTAGCACGGTGGACTTACATGAAAACCTTTTGGGGATACCACCGAGAGAACAAAGGACGCACCATGGTGATCAGCTCAGAACTGGCTGGGGCAAAGGCACGCATCACTATCATCGTGGATGCTTGCCAGCAGGAATCTTATAGATGCCTAGGCGACTTCGGCCGCATTCACAAAGCCTCACTGAGTCACCAACAAATCGCATGTTGGGCAAGGAAGCCTAGAACGTTGCAGTCGTTCCAACCGTCGCAGGGCGGGCCAGTTGGTCCAAAGGCAATCAGATAGACCTGGGGAATCCCAAAGGAAAGAATGCTCGGGCTTGGGAACAAGCGATGCACGGGCTCAGAAAAATGTGAACACTGGAAGCGTGAAAAACAGACGCAATGGGAAGTCTGAAAAACGTTTCTCCTTTTTCGGGATAATTAGAAGTTAGTGAGTTCCGGCTCATTCTACTGACTTGCGTTGGCAGCCAAGTTAGGTCACCAAGTTTACTTAGCGACCTAACGTTTGCTTTTTCGTAGCCCAGATCAGTCGGTCATTGCTGTGCGTGGAAACCGATTCGTGGATCCATGTTGCTGCAAAAGCCACCTGAGGGGCGAAACCACCTCCGTGAGTGATCCCTACCAAAACGTCACCAACTTCTTTTGAGTGAATCAACCAGGGACCGCCGCTACTGCCGGCTTTTCCACGCCGGTCCTGTTTTTTGGGGACACGCAAGTTGTCCGAGCCGCCTATGGCGGGGATGTCACGCCATACTTGGTTGCCCGCGACCTTTTTGATCGATAGTTTTCCGTCTTCACGGTCAAGCTTCTGCCGCAACAAAAGCACAGCGGGGCGATCATCTACTTTGACAGGACGGACTAAACGGAGAAGAGCAAGGTCCTTTGTTTTGTGCCGCAGGACTTTGTTAACTGCAATGGTCGCTGGTTTTTGTTTCAAGGTGGTGAACCGGACTTTCACTTTGCCGGTCTTGGCCTTTTGTGAGGTGATGCAGTGCGATGCGGTGAGCACCCAGTGAGGCGATATCAAGACACCCTTGCCTCCACCGCAATGAACACTCAAGTTTTTGCGGTCATTGATCGGGTAGGGCGAGTTACCCGCAGTGACCATGGTGAATGCGACTGCGGCAGCCTGTTCTGTCGCCGCTGGTTGGGGGGAAGTCGCTGACACAATTGTGCCAACCAGGCAACACAAGCAAACGAGGTGTAGTTTGTCCATCAGAAAAGGGTATTGGGAAATGCGTGGAAATGAGATCGATTTTTCTGGTTCATGAAAGTTTAGCCGATACCAAGGGAAAAAGTGCAGGATTTGAGGTGCAAGCAGATTTGTTGTCGTTGGTTACCGGATTCACGGAGTTGATGATGCGCGACCGATGATTCATTCTGCAGTTCCCTGCCATTCTGTCTGGCAGCAATACAGGTGGCCTTGTCGTTAGGACGATAAACGCAAATCTGTGGCTCTCTATCGTGACGTTGAAGCTCTTCACGCAAGAGTTCTTCAAATCAAGCTTTGGAAATAAATGTTCGCCGTTGTTTGTGCAAAAAAGAGTCGATGGCGAATTTCATGGAGCGAGGATCGGACAAAAAGCTGATTGCCCGGCTTGCCTCGTGCCAGCTCCTGGATGGTAGCTTTGCCCAATGAGGCCATGGTGTTGCAGTCCAAGAGCGTGGCCGACTTCATGCGAATTCGTCACGCCGCCGTCTCGTGCGCCCTCGTTGAATGTGAAGATTGGCGTGTCTTGGTCGGATGAAAATGAGTTCAGGTAAGCAATGCCGCCGATGCCAGCGTTAAAGCCCGCGGTTGGTTGGGTGTTGGCCGCTCGAATTCCCCATGTGAAATCAGTGACATTGCTTTTTGCTAACGCGGCAATTCCCCGATCACGGGTTGTGACGTTCATGTCAAACGGGAGAAAGGTTTCGGCAACATGCTGGCATTGTTTTTGGCTTTCGATCAATTCCGAATCTGAAAAATGGTTCGGATTGTCATCACGGATGAAAGAGGAAAGTTAAGATCGTGTCCCCATGAATTTCCTGCACTGTGATGACCATCAAAGTCAAAGAAAAGTGGTCTTTGTGCGTCGGGGCGACGCTGAAGTGAGAGAGTGCTTTCGATTCCGTTATGGGCCAGCAAGGTTGCGTCACCGAAAATAAATTTGTCATTCACAAAGGCTGGCAGAATCGCACTTAGTAAATGGCGTGATTCGAGGGGGGCAATGCGGGGAACCAGTTTTACCCAGCCCTAGACTCGTGCCCCTTGCCTAAAGGTTTTCTTCTTTCGCATCTTTGCCTTGGTCATCAGGTGGTTGAAGAGTGGGAGGCGTGAAGGACATATTCATTGATTGCACGAAGCATGAAGCTTCACTCCGTGAGATGAGACCATGGATGGGACGTTTGCTCTTGAGGTAGCCAGATTGGAGTGAAGTTTCCTGACACGCTGGAGAGTTTGTTGTGGCGGAGGTGAGTCGAAGCGTCATGGTAATTTTGGTGGTCGCGATCCTTCGCCTCGGGCGGGATTCACTTCCTGACACCTTTGAACTCATTGGTAGAGAATGCGAGGTCAAGAAATCCAACGATGTTTTGTGTGTAATGCCGCAAGAATTGGGAATGGCAGAAAATTTGCCCCTTTTGGATGAGCGTTCGGCTTGGCAGCGAAGTGCACGCACCCGAGGTGCGCATTCAGGCGTCAAAACCACTCATCAAAGTCGCTGAGGTTTTCCGCCTCAGAGATCGCTCTTTCGGTGAAATAGCATCACTCAACGTTTGTGCCGTTCGCACAGATGCCTCGAGGCTACGTGGCAGGCCAGGAGTTCGTGTTCGAGAACCAGTTTTTTTACCGGCAATCTTGAGAAATCCCCAGCATTAGCGGGGATTGGGTTTTAGCGAAGGGAATCAGTATCGCTACGATCTCATAATGATACAAGCATCTCAGGACGGGACGTTGGAACCGTATTGGATCGTGAAAAACGTGTTTTTAGTAAATGGCACACCCTTTGCGTCATTCCGCATTATGGAAGTCACCCTTAGAGAGGGGAGACGCCAAGTCTCTCATCACAACACGTATTTGAAATCGAGAATGTTATGAAAACGAAACAAATTTTCTTCAACGCTGCCACCGTTTGCATGGTTGCAACTGCCGTAATGATGACTCAAGCCATGTTCAATGGGGCAGCCAACGCTGACCAGCGGAGAGATGCTGTTGGAGGCGATCTAAAGCAACGGATCGTTGATTTGGAAGAACGGCAAGATGAGAACGATATCGAGTTCTTTCTTGTGGATCGAACACTCGCTGACTTGAACGCAAGGATCAATGCGAATGATGCTGACATTCGAGCGCAGGACGGACGACTGAGCGAAGTTGCTTCGCGAGTGCAGGACGTCGAGAAGCGAAGTGGCGCGCTGCGAGCACAATACCGTGCGTTGGCCGAAATCGTGAAACGCATGGCAGCCCGCGATTGAGTTGAGCATGCAGCGGTGGGGGAATTGCCTGAGGGTGGTTATTGATGAATGCTTACCGATCAGGCGTTCCTGATTCATGTTTTTTATTCGCTGGTGCTTCACATGTGAAACTACTTTTGTATGACTCGCGGCGAATGAACCTGTTCAGCGTGGGGTAACGCATGCACGGATGATTCCTGCACTCTGGTGCAGTTTATTTGGGGCCTGTTTGATGATCACCAACTTGACAATTTCCGAGCAAATTGTTGATGCTTTTTTTGTTGGAACTATCCATGAGAAATCTTTTCTTCACAGCAGCAACAACGCTGTCAATTTTTTCGGCATCCTATTTTATCCCTGCGATCCTGCCGCGGGAGGGTGAGAAAATTTTGTCTGATGTCGGATCAGAGATTCGTTTGGTCGCGTGTAGTGCTACAAGTGCTCGGACATCATCTTTACGAAATGCTGAGCTGGTTTCGAACATAGTCAATGGGTTGCCTGAGGATGTTCATGTGTTGTTACTCGTAAACGACCGGTCTGCATTCGCGACATCCTCGAACAATAATCGTGTTACGTTTGTTGAAATGCCTTCGGGGAGCGATATTTCAATTTGGCCGCAGGATCCCTTCGTTGTGGTGCAGGGAAAAGCGACTACCAAGTTAATTACCCCATGTTCGTTCAATCGTGAAGACGATGAACGGATGCCTCAACAGTTAGCCAGTCTTCTGAATCTGGAAGTCGTACATTCGGAAATGCATTTTGAGGGTGGAAACATCGTCTGCAGTGAAGATTCTGTTTTCATTGGTTTCGATACGATCACACACAACGCTGTTCTCTTAGATGCTTCCCCA
>JAAHTH010002646.1_pt1 | contig 11077 bp, 25 predicted proteins | sample 6116091 | NCBI WGS metagenome assembly JAAHTH01 (sample SAMN13939990, study PRJNA603662) | sponge metagenome | isolation source: marine sponge | host: Mycale hentscheli | place: New Zealand | collected 2006
TGACTCCATTTAATTTCATTTCAATATTGTGAATCTCATCAGCAATAGACATTTGTTCCATCCAATCGTCTATCTTTTCCTTTTTCATTTTCAAAACCTGCGCTTTGTCAATGAGCTCTTTTTTTTCTTCCTCTGACATTCTTAAAAATTTATATTAAACTCTAGCGTAATAGGCATAGTAGAATTAAATTGTTTCCACAATAAAACTTCACCTTCACTTTGGTCTAGTATAAAAATTTGATATGCTTCTTGCTCGGTGCTGTATTTAATTAAATGAATTATATATCCTCCATTAAGTACTCCCTGCCCTACTAGATAGTGCATTCCCCCTGACTTATAATCAGGACCTACTGAAATCTTTCGTATGTCCATTTAATTTTAAATTAAATTATGGAGTTGTATTTATTTTTAGTACTCCGTCAGTATGATATAATCCTCCTATCCCAATTCCGTTTGCTGCTGCATCTGTATCATCAGAATAATTTTGAGCCACCAATTGGTCCATATATATAATCGTAGCGGCACCTCCACCTCTTACTTCTAATGCATTCTTTCGGTTAGTGGTGTTATTTCCACATCCTACTTGAAGTAATGGTGTCTTACCACTCTCGCCATCATCTTCGTTGAACTTACCTATAATGTGCGCATTCTTTTTAGTGCTTATAAGACCCTGACCAAATACAAAACTATTTTGACCTGCTACAACATCATTAGTTGCTCCACCAACAAAAGCGTTATTACTATTAACTCCGTTAGTACCTATACTTACTACGTTTGAAAAACCAATTATACCTACTCTAGTTGAAGTACCTTGGTCGGTTGACTGAACATCATTGCTTTGACCAAACACAAAATGGTTATTACCTGCTATCCTTGACCCACTTGTACCGTGCAAGAAATTATTATTTCCGATAATATCTCCCTTTGAACCTAATACCGTATTTAAATTACCACTTAGAACAGCACCATCGGAATTCATTATAAAGTTAAAATTACCTGTAACAGAAGACTTAACGGTACCTGTATAATTTGAGGCATTAAATAAAACATTACCATCTGAGTTTGCTGATGGTGTTGTTGCTTCGATTTTAAATCTATCACCTTCGGTTGCACCCCTAGTGTTTAATAAGAAATTACTACGAGCACCTGAAATAGACAAGAACTTGCTATTAATAACTGTATTAGCATGACCCAATCCGTTATCATTAGTAAATATATCTATATCTTGTCCATTAATAATAGTATTATCTCTTATACCTAATGTATTTGATGCGGTATCTGCGTTTAAAGTAGCCCCTGTAGTACCAATAAGAAGATTGTTTCTTAGTTTAGCATCATCTATAACTCCTCCGTTAGTAATGGTAATCTTGTTATTCTGACCAAGTTTGTTATCATCAGAACCTCCATATTCTCCGGGATACCTGTTACTTAAAATTATATTATGAGCAGAATGATTGTTCTCATTACCTGTTCCTGTTTGTCCGATAGTATTTTTTATACCGAATTCGGACCCTTCTGCGACAACAGGGTTTAATATAATATTACTACTACCAATTACTTGAGTGTTTCCTGTAATTAAAAGGTTTGATGCTGCTGCGTTATTCTCAACAGTTGTTGATTGAGCACCTAGCGTATTTCCTATTCCTCCTGTTTCAATTACAACATTACCACTAGCCACATACTTTGGAATTGAAGTACCTCCAATAAAAATATTATTAGAAATTTGTCCTAAAGTCATACCTGATGGTGCCGTACCTTGTACAGCAGCCTTTATATCATAACCTGAGTTTTTTCCAATAAAAATATTTTCATTAAGAACCAAAGTTTGGGGACTCCCTCCTATTGAATTAGTGTCTAATCTAGCTCTAAATCCTGCAAACGCACCTATTGATGTGTTATCAAAAAGATTACATGGGTTGTCTAAAGTTCCTGTTTGTCTAAGGGTTCTTATTCCTATAGCTACATTGTTAGTAGGTCTTACTGCATTGGTATCATAAACAATATCAGCCATAGCTTGATGACCAACCATTGTAGAACCAACATGACCCTCTAGAGCGGTTGCTTGATTGGTTGATGGGTTTCCTGCTGCAAATCCTATACCTATAGAAAATTCGTTATTCACCATAGACTGTTGAGGATTAACTACTGACCCCAATGCGTTTTTAGAGATAGCAACATTGTTATATCCACTTGTATTTGCATTTAATGAATCAGCCCCTATAGCAACATTGTTTGTCGCTGTAGTTGTGTTTTTTAATGCTCTATATCCTAGGGCTACGTTTTCTCCTGCTGAAGCAGCTCCACTTACAGGATTTGCTCCTGAAGTGAATTTACTTAATGATTCATATCCAATTCCTACATTAAAGTTACCCGAACCTTCTCCAACAAAATCATCTGACCCACCTGCGCTGTCTCCTAAATAAGCAGAAAAACCTAAGTTTTGTTGATAAAGTAGTGTTGAAAAAAATAAAGTTGTTGGTGTGCTTAATGTATCTTGTGAAAAAGTAGAGTCAACAAATCTTGTGTTTCCGTCATCCCAAACAGGAATTGATAAGTTAGTTAGACTACCTGTTATTAGTCCGTGAATATCACCTAGCGTATAATTCTTTGTGATATTAGAATCTCCAACGTCTGTCCCAATAACTTTATCTGCTAAAGAAGGGGTAGAGTCAATTGCATAGGTTGATATTTTTGCCATATTATTTCTTTTTTACTTCGCCTGTCTGTATGTTTATAACAGACTCTTTGCCGTATTTTTCTATAAGCTCTTCTTCGAGCTTATTAAATGTTTGTGTTAGATGGTTTATTTTACCATAATAGTCTAACTTTTGAACCTCTAGATTACCTAATTCTAGTTTTAATCTATTTAAAGAATCCGTTGCTTCTCTTAGGTTTTTTAATTCTTCTTCGTTTAGTTTTACTTGCTCACTCATTTTATTAGATTTAAATTATATACAAAGATACTATTTTTTATTTTTATTAATCTTTTCAAATGACCTTCCTCCAAAATATGCAGAAATCACGGTTATTAAAGTAAGCGACAAGAGGTCTGTCCATTTATCTGCTACTTCAAATTTAATCATACCTGCATCAATGAATATCATAACCACAGTAGAGACTACAAGAAACAATAAGACTATAGGACGAATATTTTTAGTTAATTGAGATGCTGAGTTATCTGAAACCCAACGGTCAGTAATGTTTTTTTCCATGTCAGCTTCATGTTTCATAAATAGTTGAGTCATCTCTTTTTCAAAAGCATCCTTCTCTTCTTTTGTTTGCACAAATTTATCTACTATTCCTGATAGTCCTTCAGCCACATTAGTTGCGGCACCGCCAAATATTTTAGCTAAAAATTCTTTCATAAGGTTCCATATTCTAGATTAACATCGAAACTTGGACAGGCTTTGTTTGAAAACTCATTATGACCGTGTATGGAAGCATCAGGAAAAGATTTTTTCAAAAACCTTAAAAGAACCAAAAGAGAGACAACTTGTTCCGGAGTTCTTGTATCTTTTGGTGTTTTACCATCCTGCTCTACTCCTCCCACATAACAAACTCCGATTGAACTTTTATTCAAATTCTTAGTGTGAGCCCCACTTTTTTCAACCATTCTACCAAACTCTATAGTTCCATCAATAAGAACTACAAAATGATAACCACACCCTGACCATCCTCTAGCTTTGTGCCATTTATCTATAACTTCTGTATTTACTGAATTATCTCCTGCTCTTGTTGCAGAACAATGTATTATAATTTTATTTATTTCTCTCATGGTATCTATGATTTAATATGTGGTTTTTATAGTCAACCAAAATTTCTTGGCTCATCTTCCTTGACCCCTATATTTAGATTTATAGCCGGTCTGCCCTTTACTTGCATTTTTAGAATGCACTCCGGGTCTTTTTTTTGTGGGTGACTTTTGATATGCTGAACCAATTGTCTGAGCCACTATTTATTTTTTTTGGAATCGTTGTATATTCTTTGGACAGTATAAATAATCGTGGCAACTAATAAAATAATTTTCAATGCCATTTCTATTTGGGTAAACGTAATAGCCATTACGCTTGTGTTGATTCCGTATATTTTTAAATCTTCGAAAGACATTCTATTATTTCATATGTTACCTCTAAATCTTCTAGACCTAAAGTGTTATCTGTAGTATAATTTTCCATTTACCAAAGAGCTATAAGGTCAGACATTTCCTCGCTTACACCCATTATTTGAGTAACCTGAACCGGTAGTACATCTCCTGAACTTAACCCTTTGAAGACGACATTATCTCCACCTGAAGTAATAATTTCAACGGAAGGAGAAGATGCAGAACCTGCATTGCCAATATATACTAAAGCTCCATTTTGGAACCCACCATAAGGTCGTATTTTAGTTCCTGTAAAACCCGAGACTGACTTTACTGTAAGTATCGTTTCTGTTACATTAACAACTATAGTACTTGCGTTAGTTGTTTCATCAACAAGTACCATACCTTTTTTTATACCTGCTTCAAAAAGTGTGTCATATGTATTATCTCCATCTGTAATAGGCACTAAAATCTCTATATCAGTACCGGTAATACCTGACGGAGATATACTAAATTTGCTTTTTGTGGATATATCAGGAATAGGAGCACCTGCTGAGCCACTTGTAGGAAGTGGTATTAATATAGCTCTCTGAGTATTAATTGTATTTTTAAGATAGCCCATAATTTTTTATTTTTTTTTGTAAGGAAAAATCCTGTTTAATGTATCCTTTCTTTCTCCACATCCACAGGGTTTTCCTGTAGATTCACTTATTTTATTTACTATTTTTTTTATTCCTGTAGCCTTTGTAAATTTTTCTACAGAATCTCCAAGTCCAATTGAAGGAGATGAAGATGGTTTTTTATATTTAGCGTTTAAAAGCATAATTTAATCTTTGCATTGGCAAAGTTTGTTAGGGCAATCATTTACATTAACTGTAGCCTTAACTAACATTGAGTTCCAAGTACATAATACTTTGTTCCAAAAAAATGAAATTTTAGTTCCTAACCATATTAATAATTTTCCCATAATCTTTATTTACTACAACCAAAGTTTTTGGCAAAGTTAGCCATCTTAACAATAGGTGTTTTGTACTTGCTTTTATTTTTCATAACGGCAGATGCAGCAGAGCATACAGATTTCCCGGGCATATTTTTTTTAGCCCAAGCTGTAAACTTGCCTTGATTACCTTTACTAATCATTTCCCCAAGTGCTTTTTTATCAGCCATTGTTATTTTTTTATAAGAGTCGTCAAATGAGCTTTTACACCTTTTGGGTAATGTACTTCATAACCCATAGAATGGTCACCACCATAAGCGTGTCCATAATCTTTTTTTGACATTGCCTTAGATTCGTCTCTTCGGTCTTTTAAAGACTGTGACTTCTTTCCGTTCTTAGAACCTAAAGATTCATCAAGTCTTGCGTTATATCCTTGTTTCATAATTAAAATTTTAAATTACTTTATTTTACAAATATACTAATATTTTCCTTGTCTATTTTTTGGCGAGGATTTAGTACTTCCACCTTTACCTGCCCATAGCTTTTTACACGACCAATACCTTGCAGTTAACTTTGATTTTGCTGTGTTACATTTATGTCTTGCTCTAAATGAGGACCTAGCAGCTTTTGAATAATTATGTCCATATCCTGTAGCTCCAAAGTGGATGAGTTTTTCTTTTCCCCCCTCACAAGCTTTGACCATCTTTTTTTTTCCTGCTCTATCGCTTTTAACCACAACATTGCATTTCATTTTAGATTTCTCTGCCATATCTTTTACTTATAATATCCATAACATATAAAAACTCATTATAGTCAGTTACCCAATCTTCGTGATTTCTGTTTCTATTGTATTGGTCTACTGACCAAGCTTCTGTATGTTTTTTATCTGTCAAGTTTTCTTTTCTTACTATGAGCTGCACTTTTGATTAATCTTTCCTCCATCTTAGCTACTTTAATTTTTAAGTCGGTGTTCTCTTTAATCAACTCTTCAATTTTTATTTCTAAGCTATCTATTTTATCTTTTAGCTCTTCAATTATTTTTAATGAAAGATTATCTAGTTTATCAGACTCTCTTTCACTTTGGTCCATTTTTTTTTTAATGATTGACCATATTTCTTTTATACCAAAAGCTGATAATAATGCTATTAAAAAACCATCCTCCATTAAGTATTTGTAACCCTAGCAGCTTTAGTATTGCTAACAAATTGTTTTTTTCTTCCGTACTTTTTTTTCTTTTTAGCTGTCGCTGCTCTTTCTGCTTTAGACATTGATTTAGCTTTCTTAATAGGCAAACATCTATCGGGGTTCTTTTTATCCTTGCTTGTGCCACAGGCACCAAGAATAGAACCATCGGTTCCAATACGAACCCATTTTTGGTCTCTCCATTTTTTTAACTCACTCATTAGTATCCCTTTTTAGGAGAATACATATTAGGGTTGTATTTAATAGAACCATCCATTACTTTAGCAAATTCAGTAGCTTGAGCTTTCCCTACTGCATTGTAAGGAAATACTCTAGTTTTCATTGTTCCTGAATCTTCGCACTTATATTTAACTGTTGGCATAATTTTGTTGTAAAATTTGTAATTGTTTTTTTTCTTCTATACTTAATGGGTGTTTTAATTTTAAATTTAAAATCTCATCACCAAGTTCTTTAACACTACATGATTTATACAAATCTGTAGGTATGTAAAAATCTGCTCCTTGAAACCCTATTTTATTGTTTCTTTCCATCAACATAAATTGTTTCTTTTCCGTTTTGAATTGTAACCCTTAAATTTTTAGCATTAGGGTTTGCTTTACTAACACTATCCAAAACTTTTTTTTGCCTTTTGTAAGCTGAGCTGTTTTCAATATTGTATTGTGCTGCCCGATTGTTGGTGCGTGTTTTACGTTTCTTTTTTATATTATCTTTAACCTTGTTGGTTATTTTATTTATTGGACTATTCTCTTCACGGCATTTTTTTATCTCTGCCTTTTGAGCTGCTCTTTTGTCAGCGTCCATATGAAACGCTTTATTCTCTCCTAATACTTTTACTTTACACGATTGTGGCATAATTATTTCTTTTTCTTCATTGATTTTAACATCTTGTCAATTTTTGCAGCTTGACCTTTGTGCATAGCTGATGCTTTTCTAAGTTCAGCCGCTATCGTTTTTAATTTTTTTGCATCCATTACTTTATAAATTTTGCTATACGGTCTGCTGCTGTAATACTAGGATTTTTATCTATTCCGTGTATAACACTTTGCCTACCGAGGTTATTACTTTTACCTCCGTTTTTTTTTCGTGGGCGATTTCCTTTACTTATCTTGCTCATATTATTTATTTTTACTACCCTTAGCGTAATTAGGGTCTTTACAATATTTACTTGCAGCCATATTAGCATAAGCTGATGGGTATCTGTCAAATGTTCTTTTAGCCCAAGCTATTCCTGCCGGACAAATTTTATTACCTTTTTTTTTTGCTCTTCCCTTTGCCATTACGCTTTTTTTGTTTTTCTTGAACTTTTAAATCCTTTAAAACCTTTAAGCCCTATTAATTTTCTCATTTTGGTAGGTCGTCTAGTATAAGAATTATTTGAGTCGCCTGATAATAAAGTTTTTGCCGTCAGGTTTTTAATCGCCAAATCTTTTAACTCATCAATCGTATCTAATTGTTTTTGTAAACTAATTGGTTTACTTTCTTCAGTTTCTTTGTCGTCAGGCATAATAACTTATCTTTGTACAAATTTAATAAAATTTATTTTAAGCATATGGAAGACTATCTAAAATATTGGAGAGTAGTTCGTTACTTTATAAAAACAAAATATAATCTTACAACCTCAGATTTAGAAATGATTTTATTTTTAAAATCTGAAGGTAGGTTTTCTAAAGAAAACTTTAAAGAGTTCAATGAACTTTTAAGTTGGGATAAAGACAGATTTGAAAATCTAAAAAGAAATGGTTGGATAGAGGTCTATAGAAAAAGAGTTGGAAAGCACAGGGCTATATACCAACTCTCATTTAAATCTAAAAGGGTTATTAGTTCTGTTTATAAAAAATTAAATGGAGAAGATATTCCCACTACTGTTTTTTCAGATAAAAAATATACAGATAAATTATACAGGAACTTTATAAAACAATTACTACGTCCTTCTCTTGAATGACTGTAATTTTACTTCCCTCCATTAGTAAGGTGTGAGCACTTCGGTGGTCATAATAAATTACATCATCAACCTTAATTGCTTCTACGTGATGACCTATTGAATGTACCTTACCTTTTTGGTATCTTCTTTTATGAGCTTCGTCACCACTTAATAAAATACCTGATTCAGTTTTTATCTCTTCTTCTATTGGTTCAATTAAAATATATCTAGCTATTGGCTTCATTATTTTTTTTTTAATTATAAAGTCTGACATCCATTGCCATTCTTTTTTTATCATTTAAAATTTATAAGTAATTCCTACTGCTACAAAAAATCCTCCTGTTGCTATAGCCAAAGTGTTTGGGTTTAAATCAAATTGAGGTGCATGAGGATGCCAAATCATATAACTACTTCCGGCAGTCATTAAACTAAGTCCTCCTATTAAAGCTAATTTTTTCATGATTCATTTTTTTTTCTTATCATGGTTACTATAGCATTTGTAGATAGTAATGTAATAGCTACACTTATTGCGTTTTGTAAAGCAGACCTTGTAACTTTCATTGGGACTATAATTCCCATAGACATCATATTGCCCCACTTCTCATTCTTTACATCGTACCCATCGTCAGGACTGTCTTTAATGGAATACATATCATTGTCCATCCCTGCGTTAGTAAGTATTTGTAATAACGGAGACTTAAGAGCATAGCTTAAAATTGCGTAAGCAATTTTTTTTGTGTGATAATTATTAGAGTCTTTAGGCTCATGATTAATTAAATCTTCATAATATAGTCCTTCTCTATATAAGCTTACTCCACCACCGGGTAGTATGCCTTCTTCTAGCGCAGACTTTACCGCACATACTGCATCGTCAACCCTGTCGTATAATTCTTTTTGCTCTAAGTCTGTATTTCCACCAACATACATAACACCTATTCCACCTGTAAGTGATGCAATACGTTTTTCAATAAAAGATTTGTCTTGTTTTCTTTTACTTATTTCATGGGCACCCCACAATTCCTGAACTCTTTCTTTAATTAAGTCGTTGTTTTCTTGCTCATCTTTTATGACGACTGTAGAATCACGCCCAACTATCACCTTGGAACAATGACCCAAATCGTCATAACCGATGAGACTTAAGTCGTCACCTGTCTTTTCGCTAAAGTATGTTGCGCCAACCGAAAGAGCTATGTCATTCATAAGCTCGTGTTGTCTGTATCCAAAGTCCGGTGGTTGTATACTAACTAACTTTAATCCGTTCTTCATTACATTAGCTGCCATGGTATTAGTAAATGCTGCAGAGCATGGAGCAATAATTAATAACTTGTCTTTATTATTAATTACTTGTTTCAATACATTTTCTATTTGAAGTATATTGCTTATCTCGGCATCCGCCACTAAAACTTTTATGTTTTCATATATACACTCATCGTGCTTATGGTCATTAATAAATAATGGAGAACTATATCCCCTGTCAATTTTAATACCCTTAGTTGTTTCAAAATATGTCTCGTGATTGTTTGACTTCTCAACCGTTACTATACCATCATTACCAACACTATTATATACTTTAGATATTAAGTCTCCAATAAACTCATCATTGTTTGCAGAAATAACAGCAACGTCTTTTAGTTTTTTGCCGGATATTTTTTTTGATTTCTTTTTTAATTTACCTACTATAGAATTAGACTCAGCTTGTAATAACTTTAATACTTCTGTTCTATTTACTTTTTCATCTATTAGCTCTAAACCTTTAGATACTAAACTTTCGGTTAATACAATAGCTGTAGTTGTTCCATCACCGGCTGAGGTGGCAGTCCTATCTGCTGCTTCCTTCATTATTCTAACCGCAAGGTTTTCTACAGGGTCTAGTAGATTAATTGACTTAGCTACTGTAACTCCATCTTTCGTCACAGTAATTCCTCCTATATGTTCTTGTGATTCTATTAAGACTGTGTTCCCTTGGGGTCCTAATGTAGATTTAACAGCTTTCGCTATTTGGGTGATTCCACTAAGTAGCTTCTTTCGCCCGGCACTATCAAAGTGCAGTTCTTTTGGATTCATTTATATTGGATTTAATTTAAAGCAAATATACTAAATTATATTAAGTGTCAAGTGTTAATTTTCTTTCGCTATACTCTCTCTCTCTTTTCTTTATCGTAATTATTTTTTTTCCGTCTATGACCCCTCTTAAGTCGTCAACTCAACACAATTATAGTTATTAAATTGATTATCAGTTAGTTAGGTATTTTAAAGTTAACATAAAGTCAACACAAAGTCAACACAGACTATATAAAACTTAACATTATATAAAAGGAAAAGGGACCATATGAGGAGGGTCCCTTAATTATTAAGTTGTTAAAACACTACTAAAAACAACTTACTCCATTATAAATAAACTACTATGACTATTTATTATAGTTTCTTAAATAAGTTTATGTTAGCGTTTGCTAATTCATTTCCTTCAGCTATCATCTGAACTTTCTTTGCTCTCTTTAAAGAGTTCTTTAACATTACTGCTCTGTCAATACCTGTAGTTAAAGGCGGTGCGTTATTTACTAACCTACCATCCTTTACATCGTATCCCATCATTGAGGGTTTTATTTTAAAATGCATAATATTTTTTTTTGTCTTTTACAAAGATAAGATTTTTTATTTAGACACTTGGAGTAATTGGGTTATATATTAGCTACACGCAAAGTGCTCGTCAAGGAAACCGACTTTTTTCTCGTAGGGGGGGGTCTGTTTTTTAAATTTTCATTCCTGATTTTTTGGCAATTTTATCTGTTGATTGATGACCTTGTTAACCTGTAAGACTTGACCCCTAACCTGTGATATTATGTAAACTTTTTAAGGTGTTGCCCCTCTTCAGGGTGTCCTTCCCTCGGTGAGACGTGATACCAACAAAGAGAATAGACAACAGCCTTCCCTCGAT
>JAAHTH010003348.1_pt1 | contig 11066 bp, 8 predicted proteins | sample 6116091 | NCBI WGS metagenome assembly JAAHTH01 (sample SAMN13939990, study PRJNA603662) | sponge metagenome | isolation source: marine sponge | host: Mycale hentscheli | place: New Zealand | collected 2006
GCAAAATAACGGCGGTTTAAATGGCTTAACGGCTAGAACAACGGGCGCAAATATAACAACGGGCGGTTGGTATCATTTTTTGGTAACTTATGATGGAAGCGAAGACACAAGCGGCGTAAATTTGTATATTAATGGCATAATTCAAACAAAAATAGCATTGAGCAATACGTTAACCGATTCAATTTTAACACCTAATAATTTGCAAATTGGGGGACTACTACCAACGGGCGGCGGTTTCTCTAATGGGCTTTTTAATTATGTTAGAATTTGGAAAACGGAACTAACCCCTGCCGAAATTTTAAATCAATATAATAGCGGTGTACCTGTCACAAATGCGGTTCAATCTGCAAACTTAATACTAGAATGTAATAGTGGTAATGATGCAACTTGGAACGGGTCAGAGTTCGACATCGCAGACCCAACAGGCATAACAGCAGGTTACACAACTGTGAACGCCGAGGAGGCCGATAAAATAGAAGATTGTCCAACATAAAAACAAAACAATGGCACACACAAACAGGTACTTTATTATAAACGCGGACGACCCCAACATGGACGAAATAAACGCGGTCATTGTAGGGACACCCGAAACACAAAGGCATTCAATAGACGGCAGTTTGATAGTTATAAAATTGCACAAACACGATCATAGTGACTACCCGTTTTTGTCTGACTATCCTGAACAGGGACACAGCGAAATTTTAGAATCTTTAAATAATGACCAATGGACGCAACCAACCCCGTAATTTTTGCAACTTGGTTTTTGTTGTTTTGGTGGATTATGTTAGTATATTATAAACTAAATATAAACGTAAAAATATACAATTTACTACCTTACAAATTTATTGATGATTTGACGAATTGCGAATTTTGTCAGGAGTCACACATCGGGACAATGTTGTCCATCGGTTTGTTTCTTTATTCAGGTGATTGTTATTTTTTAATTTATGGCTTTATGTTTTCGGCACTATCAAACCTAATGAAAAAATGATTATATTCAAGAAAAAAAACGCGGTTATTGAATTTTATGACAGCATCGAAGAAATGCCGCACAGGCGATATATGAAGTTCAACAAAGAAATGATGCGACAGAACGAAGTCGGGAACAGCATGACGGACGTATTAAAACGCATTGAACGGGCGATGTCGTTCATTAACGCGGACAGTTCTGACAAGGCGTTCAAAGAACTATCAAACGCGCGCATGGCGTACAATTATGCAAACGCAGAACTACAACCTAAAGGTTTAGCACTTGCAACAATGGTCAGAACGATAGACGGCAAAGAACAAACAGACATCACAACCGACGGCCTGCGTCGCGTACTTGGAATGTTACAAAATTTAGGAATCACTAAAAAGGAAGTAGATCAGACGACGGACGAAATAAAAAAAAAGTCGAAAGGGAACTTAAAATCTTCTTTCCTCACGAATTTGAGGGAAAAAATATTATCTATAATACGGCATTAATTAACAAACTTAAAGCGCGATTATCTTGGATATTGGAGGAGGACGACAGCATCGAAAAAGAAAAGGAATCAACAAAGGAACTATTAAGGTTAATAAATCCTAATTTTTGGAATCTTAACAGGGAAAACAACGCAGACGTTGACATCGAAGTCGGATTTGAGGAACTAATGATGTCGATTTCTGAACACACAAAGGAAGATTTAAACACCATAACAACGTTTAAATTTTATACATTAATAAAGTATATAAACAAAAAACAAACTGATGGCTGATTCTGTTATTAATTACAGCGACCTAATCGGAGAAGATGACACGTTTGACGTTATTTTTGACAACATCGACAAGTTAAAAAAAGAACTTAACGACCTGACAAAAATCGCACAAAAAGACATTTCTTTGGTTAATCCCAACGATGAAAAACAGTTGGAGAAAGCAGTCAAGCAGGTAGACAAATTAGTCGCAGCGAAAAAGATACTAGACAAGGAAGAAAAACAAGCGATTAAGACAAAGAAAAAACTATCACAATTAACGGACGAGGAACTTATACAACGCGAAAAACTCAAAATCGCAAACAGGGAACGCGTTCAGATAGCGAAACAAAACGCGATTCTGTTATCTAAGGAATCAGGGCAAATTGAAAAACTTCGGGCTAAACTTTCGCTAACAACATTAGAGTGGAAAAAACTATCTAAAGAAGAACTAAACAACACGAAGAAGGGCAAAGACTTAATAAACACAAAGAAGCGATTAACAGACCAATTAAAGAAGTTAGAAAAGCAAACAGGCGACACCCGTCGGAACGTTGGGAATTATACGTCATCACTTGGAAAACTTGGGAAAGCGGCGGCGGCCGTATTCGTTGGGCGGTCGTTTGTTGATGGTTTGCGTCGTATTTCGGGCGCGGTTGGTCAATTGATTGAGGATAACAAAGACGCAAATAGTACTATTAAAGGGTTAAGCGATTCTTTAGGAGGTGTGACCGAAGCCGTAAGCGGTGCGGCCTTAAAATTATTAAACTTTTTAGCCCCTGCGATTACAGCCGTAGCGGACGGAATTTCTGCAGTTATAAACTTTTTTAGTGGTGCGATCACACCCGTCGAAAAGTTTTCCGCAACTTCCGACGAACTTGTCAAAACAACGGAAGCCTTAAAAGATGAATTTGTCAAGGAACAAGTTGCGGCCAATTCTTTGTTTAATAGTCTAAAAGACACCAACAAAAGCAGCGAAGAACGCAAAGAAATAATAAAAGAAATCAATAAGCAATACGGGGCGTACATTCCGAACCTATTGACAGAAACGTCATCGTTGGAAGCGATAGCAATCGCACAAAGGGCGGTAAATGACGAACTAAATCGAAACTTTAGGGCAAAGGTTCAACAGGCAACACAAACGGACATTCTGACCAACAAAATAAACTTTCAAAACAAAGCTTTTGAAGATTTTAAAAAAGTTGCGGAAGATTTAAACATTTCGGTGGGTGCTGATTTAGGTTTTGCGTTCAGTCAATTATTAGATGATTTTAGAGCAACAGGAACGGAAGGGAACAAGGCCGCGAAATCATTAACTGATTATGTGTTTAAAATTACAAAAGTAGCTGACGAAATAAAGAAAACGAATCCGCAGTTAGGCGAATTATTAGAAACAATTAAGGCCGTAAAAGTTCAAGGATCACGGACAAGTTTTAGTGCATTAATAACACAATTCAATGAAGCCGCGAACACGTCAACAGGTTACAACAACGCATTAAACACGACACAAAATATACTTGCATCCCTGACCAAAGACCAACCCAAAGCAACCGCAACGGTATCAGATAACACGTCAACGGTAAAAGATAACACGTCCGCGATTGAGAAAAACAACGCGGCACGACTAAAGGCGATTCAATCAATACAAAATCAATTAAAAAAGTCAGAGGTTGACAACATCGAAGACGCACAGGAAGCCGCGATAAGGTTGGAAGAACTAAGATTTGAAGCAGAAAAGGACGCACGGGCGGAAAGTATCGAAAAGATTTTACTATTGCAAAAGGAACAAGCTATTTTGATACGCGAACAAAGCGGAAAAGACAGCCAAGAATTAAAGGACTTTTTAGAAGAAAAGCGCGCAGAAATAAGGGAGTTAACCGCCTTAAATGATAAGTTAGAAATTGAAACACTAGCAACGCACGAACAAAACAAACTAGACATAAGAAAAGATTTTGAAGACAAGCGAATCGCAGGGATAAAAAAGACCGTCGAAGCCGCGCAAAAGTTAATAAAACAAGCGAACAAGGAAGAACAGGATTTTTTGAAAGAACAGGGTAAAATCAACACGGACGACGCAATAAAACAGAACGAAGAAACAGAAAAGAAACTCGCAGAACAACGGTCTGACAACCTAAAGAAACGCAAAGAACGCGAAAAGGAATTTTTTGACGGGATTATCGAATCATCGAAAAAAGTCGGGGCGGCCATCGTCAAGACGTTCGACAAACAAGCGGAACTTGCAGGGTCTTTAGTTAAACAACAGGCGGACGCAGTGGAAACCCAACGCAAACGGGCGGAAGACGGTTTGGAAAACACATTGAAATTCGAACAAGACCAACTCGCACAACGCGAAAGCGAAAGGATAAAAGCGGAGCAGAAAGCAAAGAACGCCGCGAAAATATTGACATTGTTTAATCTTGTTTCTGCGTATGCCCAAAGCGGAGACAGTAACGCATTACAACGCGGTTTAGTTGATTTCGCACTGTTAACCGCGTTAGAATCCGCGTTTACAGGATTCGAAACGGGAGGATATACAGGGGAAAACGGAAAGTCAGACGTTTCGGGGGTTGTCCATGGTCAGGAATACGTTGTAACGGCTGCAGATACGGCAAAATTTGGATTAAAAGGAAAGACGGGCGCGGAATTTGGCGAAGCAATGACAGACTATTTTAATCAATCCCCTGTTTTGACAAACACATACAACCAACAAAACGAACAATTCAACAGTGGATTAAAACCGTCTAATAACGTTGATTTTTCACGTTTGGAGATGGAAGTCCGCGCAATGCGTCAGGCGTTCCAAAATCACCAAAACAATAGCTTTGATATTGAAGAAATGACGGACTATTTTGTCGATATTGCGAAACGTGTTACACAGAACAGAATGACAACTGTGACAAAGGTCAGAAAACGATTATAAAACATGGCTGATATAAGACATTATAGAAACGGGACGATTGTCAATCCGCGAAACTTTGAAAACGCAAAGGTCTTAATTGATTGGGTCGGAATGAAGGAAGCCGCGAACATAACAATTGATTCAATCGAACTAGTCGGGAAAGAAGGGACAGACCTGCGCAACCGAATCCTGTCGGGTTTGTCGGGTGGGGTTGGATTCTTTGAGGGCGAACCCTATCAGATTCAAATAGGCGAACAGGCGAACACACAGGGGACGTTTAACGGTTATTTGGATTTTAGTTCAGGCGTTGAATTTATATGGGATTGCGATGTCAGATGTTCACTAAAACGGGAACAGGGTTCTGATTGGTTGAACGATGTCGCGGACGGGTTCAGTTATCGGTATTTAGAAAGCATAGGATTGATAAAAAATTCTGATTTCGTTCCTGTACCTGTGGTTATTAATTATATTCCTGACGGGGCAATTTTACTTATTTTGTCGTTGTCTTTGTACAGTATGACAAAAGAATTAATCGAATCCATCCGATCAATCGGAGAACGAACGGCAGACCTAACAGACGCAGCCGTCCCCGTTGTTAGTACGGACGTACCTGTGGGGGTTTCGGTTGGTTATGATGTGGGTAATATCATTTTGGCCGCGTTAAAATTAATTTTACAGGTTGCCTATACTGTCACTATTATCATTGCAATTGTTAAACTGATAGAACAAATTATCGAACAATTGATCCCTGCAAAGCGGTTTCATTTAGGTATGACAATAAAGTCCCTGTTTGTCAAAGCCTGCGAACATTTAAACCTGACTTTATCGTCTAATCTATTAGACGAAATTGACAAGGGGGACAAATGGGTTTTAATTCCGTCAAAGAATCACAAAGGCGGCAGTCCTCCAACAAACGCCGCGTCTAATTGGAGGGAAACGGGCGTACCATCGCAACAGGACAGCACGGACACCTTCGGGGGCGTTATTCGCGTTTTTAAACGTATGTTCAATGCAGACTATCAAATCAGAAACGGGGTTTTTATCTTCGAAAGAATTGACTATTTTCGTAAACAATCGAATTACGTCATACCTGCAACCTTTATAGATCAGGAAAAGTTTATCGACAAAAACACATTTAACACGGATAAACTAAAATCTAATTATGTTATAAGCTACTCATTCGACAATCAAGACCTTAACACCTTGGACGTACCTGACGGGCGCGTGTTTCAAGCGCAACTATCCCCAAAGGTTACGAATAACCCTAATTTAACAAGTTTAAAAGGATTGGAAGAAATTGCCATCCCGTTTTCGTTACCTGTCAGAAAAAACAAATTAACGGCTGTCGAGGAGTTTATAAAGGCGTTGGTTTCTGTCGCGGATGCGTTAACGGGGCAACTAGGAAACCCTCAAAGCTTTAGCGGTAAGATAGCGAACAGGGTCGGGGCGATGCACTTGTCTAGTCACTTTTTAAGCGTTCCTAAATTAGTTGTTATGGGTGGGAATCAGTTAGTAAAAGAACAAAGACAGATTTTATCCTCTACAAAATTATGGACTGACTATCATTTTTTAAATAGTTTTAAGCCTATCGACGGGCAACATTCGCAATATGTTCTATTTAGAAAACAAAAGATTCCTTTTTGTTTTGCTGATTTTTTGCAGTTATTGGACAACAACAAAGTGACAACGACAACGGGCGAAGATGCAGAAATCGAAACCGTCGAATGGAATGTTTGGGAAAACTTTGCAACGATAGATTACAAGATCAATAGGCTTTATGATAACAATTTCAAAATTACATACCTATGACCAACGAAAACCTAAAAAAGCAGTTTAACGATTTAAATAAATTGTTAGCACAGCACAAAAAAACGATTGATTTGTCGGAGCAGTCCATTAAATTGTCAATGGAGTCAGTTTTGAAGAACACAAACGCGGACGAAGCGAAACAAGCGCAGACGCACGTCAGGACGGTTAAAACCTTACTAAATAAGGCGAAAAATACAAAAGAGATTCAAGACTTAGAACTTGAAATTAAAAACTACACTAAAAACATAAAAGATGCCCGTTGATATAATAGACAAGACTTATAAATCAATATTTAGACCAATAGACACCAATGTAGATTGGCTATTGGGAAATGTAGGAGTTTGGCAGACCTTGAAAATAAGGGGCGGATTTAGTTGTATAATAGAATTTGATTCTACGAGTCAGCTATTCATTGACAGCCCGAACGTTTTGACCTTATCGGACGGCAGCAGTTGGAATGAAAACGGTTTCGGGGTTGGGTTTCCTATTGTGCTGCAGTGGAACTATGTCGACACTTCGCAGAATCCAAGCGTTACAATATACAACCGCGTCCCCACTTCGGGGTTTTTATACATAGACCGAATTGAAAATAATAAAGCGTTTTTAGTCGATGTGAACGGCAATCCTATTTCTTTAACTTGGATGGTATCAAACATTTTGCCGATTGAATCCGCAGGGTTTCAAATCAAAGACGTTTCAATCTTTTCGCTAGTACAACCTCAAGGGATTCGTTTTACTTATGGACATATTGAAAACAGCGAATACCAAAACGGAAACCTTACAAGTTTTATAGACGGAAGTTTAACCGAATTTTTAGCGGAAGACACGGACTTGATGACATTCGGGCAGACGTTACCAATGCAATTTTTGGGAAATCAGTCAGGGATGTCTGTCGCGTTTTGCAATCTTACCTATGTGACACAATCGGGGATCGATTTCGTTTATGACATTGAAGTCTGTTTTATGATTTCGTCTTTTTTTGATAACATCACAACATTTGAAAATAACATAAGTCCGCCGCAAACGTTCGACGCGAAAAGTTTGACGGACAACTTTCAGATTGTCGGTCTGCCTGTCTATAATGACCCAAACATCAGAATACAAACAGACCTTAGTGCAACCGCAAAACTAGGTAATACAGGTTGGTTTGATGAAAATTTCAACGGATTGACAAATGATTTTGTCGTTTCTTCCGTCGTTTACAACAATCAAACACCTGTCATCGTTTCCGCGTTGGACTATGGGAATACGATAACGGTCACGGCTGTCATTGATAACGTTCAGAACTTAACAGGTCAAACACAATGCGCGTTTGGTTTTGCATGGATTCCAAACGAAGACGCGGATTATAAAAATAACGAATTTGGATTCTATCAAAATTGTAAAATGAACACGGGAGGCGATGCGTTGACGTTTTCGGACGTTTTCACTGTTCAACTAGGTAACAACCCCGACCCAACCCTGCGCGACGGCTACGGGGTAGATTCTGCGACAATGAACGCGCAAAACGTACTATTCCAAAAGACAGGAACTAATCAAATCACATTTTCAGCCGATTTTATCCCAACCCCTGACTTTTTTACGTTCATGGATGCGAAAGACATCACAGAAAGAAATTATATTTTGTGGGTTTCGGTAGCTGACCAAACAGAAATCACAAATAAGTCGAACAGGGTTTCGTTGTTGTTGGATTTTAATCAGATGGACACCTTTATCGAACCGATTGGAGAATGGGACGGGATGACAATCGAATTTTTAGATCATCCACAGGACGAAAATTCTGTGTCAGTCCCCTGCGGAAATGACAACCGTATCGAAGATGATTTATTAAGTCGAATATTTTTCCAAGTTAACACGACGGTCGCGGATGATATTCCTATCCCTTTAGGTTTGACTTATGGCATAATAGCAGAACGACAGTCCGACGGTTTCGCGTATTCTTTGGACAATTTCGACATTGATTTGACGCAATTCCCGAACCCGACACAGTACAATTTCAGCGATTCGCGCGGTTTTAAATTGGGAGCAGGGAACAACAAAAATTTTATAAGGGCGGAACATTGGCCACCTTTAGACGTTGGTTCTTTGGTAGGCGTTCGCGGTTTGTACGGGTACAAAATACGGTGGGAGGATTGGATAAAACGTCTGAACATTCCCGAAACAGTCAAAAACGACATCTTTGACAACACACAAAAACAGAACGGGTTAAATAATGATTGGTATCATTACTTGACAACATCGGGATATAATTTGTATTTTGTTGTCTATACTAATGCTACTTTGGGCGGTCAGGTTGTTCGATACGAAAATAAAAAACAGCTTATCTTTGTAGACTACGACGCAAACACAGACATCACAACAGAATTTCGATATTATCGCGAATCAGACAACACACTATTAAACGGCGGAATTGACCCCGTGACAGGTGGGGATTTGGGCGTTATATTAAACAATGAGTTGGTAAGGTTAGAAATCGAATATACAAGGACAACGGGAACATGGACGACCTTATCAACAGTTTACGGGTTGAATTGTATCGAAGTTGATGAAGGTATCGGACAAATGGAGTTCAGACAATTGTCGTCTGTTTGGTTGCCTGAACTAGACAATCCCTTGTTACCTTTGGCAGGTGACACACTTTTGAACATTCAAATAATTAGTCCGACCGTTTTGCGCTGTACTTGTTTAATTGACCCAACAAAACTAATAGAAGCGGACAGATACAAAATCACAGGCCGCGAAGGCTGCAAAATATAAGATAAAATGCCTAATTGTTATAATCTAATTTCGTGCGACCCGTTAAGCTATCCCGACATTTTAAATTTGTGGTGGCCTACAACACACCCCTATGAGGGGCAGGTCGTTTATATTTTTGACGGCAAAAGTCCGAACCCATTAGAAACCTACACGTTGACATTTGTCGCGGGTTCCTGTCCTCATCCGTCATGGTTGCCCAACTTACAACTAACAACGGGCGGCTGTTCTCCTGCAATCGGGACGTGGAAATATCAAAATTGTGAAACGGGCGTTTTTAGAACGTTCGGGTTTCCTGTTTTAGACCCCATCAATCAAGTAATGAGAAAAGAAGGGGATTGTGATTGTTGGAATTTAATCGGGGAGGATTCAGTCATCGATGAAATTTTATCATCTTATTCGGAATATGATGATTGTAATCAATGCCTATCAACACGGGAGGCGGAACTTTGTCCACAGGGGGAAAGGTCTATTTCGTTTGCCGTCCGCGTAAATTTGCCCGACACGCCACCGCCTGATCGTGATTTTGCTAAATGTTGTTATGAAAATGTAGTTTTTGCAGACGTTTCGGACAATGACCCATATAAAAACGATTTTTCGGGCGTATTTTTTAAACGTGAAACGCCATCGTCAACGGTTGTCTTTAAGTTGGTCAATACGGTAACATTAACGGAGTATTTTTTGAACTCCGACACATACGGGACTTTTCAGGACTTCGGGGGCGTTCAATCTGATCTATCTTTTTACGTTGTCGATTGGAGAAAAGTATTAATTTTATTAGGTTCAGGAACGTATCAAATCAAAAAAGAATTAGACATTGTAGGGATTTCTGTCGATGTATTTAGTAACACTTTTACATTAAAACCGTTTTCAATAGAAAGGGCAGACAATACCGTCCGCATTGATTCAGTAATGGACGGGAAATTGATTAGTATTGATACAGATTTCAACGGGACAGGGTATAAAACATCGTTAAGGCTTCGCGGTTACTTTGGAAGAAACGAAAGAACTTTTGAACAGGACAACATTGCGCAACGTGATTATAATTTGATACAGAACACAATGTCGTCAAAATCGTCCTATCAATTCCAAGGGCTGCAAATTCCCGAATGTATAACTGTTGAACTTTGGAACTTTGTCCTGTTTGGTAACGAACTTTTTATATCGGATTATAACAAAAATAATCATTCATATAAATACGAATTGATTCCTGTCGTATTGGAGGACAACACAGGGACGGACTTTTTTGTATTAGATCGCGCGGTCAACGTCAACCTTAAATTTACGGACAGACGGGAGAACAACCGAAAAATAAACTGTTAAACATGGCTTTAAAAGTATTTCAAACAGGTGATAAAATATCCCTGCAAAAAGATTTGAACCCTGCGATTTTTATCCCTCAAAACTTTTGTGTTTTTAAGATAATAAACGAAGACATTGACATCTACAGCACGAACGACGCGACGGTGGGCGAATCCGACACAATCGCGAACATTCAGGACGCAGGGGGGACACCTATCGGAAACTTGCAAGAAGTTATCAAATATCTAAACGTTTTTATTTTACAAGGTTCGTCGATTGGTTTCCCTACAATCGGAGGGGGCGGAACGGGCGAAGCGAACACAGGTTCAAACGTTGGAGCAGGGGACGGAGTATTCAAGCAAAAAACGGGCGTAGATTTAGAGTTCAAAACGTTGATAGGTGGGACAAATGTGACCATCGTCAACAACGCGAACGATTTGACAATAAACGCAACGGGCGGGGGTGGTGGTGCCTCACTAAGGAACGTAAACACTACCGATACATTTGTAACGGGAAATGAAACTATAAATTGTACTTCGGGAACGTTTACTATAAACCTACCAACGGCGGTAGGCATTCAAGGAACT
>JAAHTH010001251.1_pt2 | contig 11064 bp, 12 predicted proteins | sample 6116091 | NCBI WGS metagenome assembly JAAHTH01 (sample SAMN13939990, study PRJNA603662) | sponge metagenome | isolation source: marine sponge | host: Mycale hentscheli | place: New Zealand | collected 2006
TGATGTTTCTTGTGATGACGTTTCGTTTTACGATGATGTTTCTTAACAGCTTTGGTTACTGGGCTTTTCTTGTATGTTTTTTTTGCCATCTTTAAAATCTCCTTTAAAGATTTACCTTTGTTTCCAGCACTTACTTCTTTTACATGAGCCATCCATCTATTTACCATTATGTATTAAACATAGAAATAAAAATTGATACTAAATTTATCTTTATTAATAGAGTATAACCAAACAATGGCTAAACCCGTTTTAACGCGGTATTTATACATTTATGATGAGGTATGTTTATCATTACAACAATCAATAATAACTAAGTCATCATTTGACGAATCTATATTCTGGACTTCTGAGTTATTTTACAGCGGCTATGTATTAGAATTATGGGAATTAATTTACAAAATATACTATAACTTTTATGCAATAATATATCCTAAATATGAGAAAAAACTGACAAAACTATCTGAAAATAATGGGTTAAAATATATTTTAAACGCTGTTTGTATCCTATATTATAGCAAAAATAATACAGATGTATTTAAATTATATCAAATTCGCCCTAAATTACCAACAAAACAGTACAAAACCCAACCGTTATGGTTAAAGGAAATGGATATTGATGAAAAATATTCTAACTTCTTAATTGCATTGGATAAAGAACATTATGTTAATATGATGTATTATATGAATCGATTTGATAATTTTATTAAGGTATATGAAGTAGTAAAAAGATATTTTCGAGAAGTTCATGGAATGAAACTAAATGAAAAACCGTTAAGTAGTGTAAAATACTCAAATATTCGGCATTTAATTATTGCATTGATTTTGTATATGAAACAAGATGCATCTGAAATAAACATAAAGCGTATATTCAGAAAATATACTCATGAAAATTATATTGAGCAAATAACAGATGATAATAGTAGTATTGAAAGAAAATATAAAACATTGCCAGCTCGCTTAAGATTTCCGATTTCGGATAAGATAGGATGTTTTAAATTATCTAGACATGAATTAAGCTGTACTGTTTCAGAAATGTTATGGTATCATTGGGAGTATTTTGCATACAAATGTCCTTTATGGAAAAAGAGATTTGATAAATATAAAATTAAAATAAACGATAATGATAAAAAAATAGAGTTTTTGGACGTGGATGAAGAAGAAGAGTTTTACGAGCAATGGAACTATGAACCAGATGAGCAAACAAAGGAAGTTCAAGATAGAATTACTATAAATATACCAAAATGTTGTATATTAGATTGGATTAAGTTAGTAAAAAATTGATTTATAAAATATTTTTTATAATTACATTACAGCAATCATGGTTAAAAACAAGAAAGGTGGACGCAATCATCGTAAACAGGCTAGCAAAAATGCAAAGCCTACAATTCAAGCAAAAATTAGACTAGCAAAGGAGGAAGATGAAACTTATGCTTTGGTAGTAAAGTTGAATGGAAATAGTATGTGTGACGTTTTGTGCAATGATAAGGAAGTGAGACTATTGCAAATTCGAAAAAAGTTTAGAGGACGAAACAGGAGGGACAATAACATTGGGTTAGGTACGATGTTATTGGTTGGACTTAGAAGCTGGGAAGTTAGGAAACCGGGTAAGAAGGGTAAAGTTGATTTGCTGTATGTTTACTCAAGAGAACAAGTAGATACTATCAAGACAAATAAATGGGCTTATGATTTGAAACATATTTTCCCTCCCGATCAACAACCAGAAGAAAATGAAGACTTTGGTGGATTTGAGATTTCAAATTCTGAGACCTGGGAAGATAAGCTTGTGGAGGAAACGCTTACAAATCAGAATCAAAAAATACAGGTGACAGTAGGTGATAAAACTGAAGAGTTTGATTTTGATGATATTTAATCACTTTTAGGGTGTTCATCATCATCCTCATCCTCATTATTCTGGGTTTCATTTGACATTCTTAAACTTTCCATAATTGCAGCTTGTAATTCTTCTTCTTCCTCTTGACGTATTCGTTGTTCCATTAGATTTACTATTAAATTTCTAGGAGGAGGCGGTAGCATTGTTCTTCGCCTTCTTGATCTTAAACGATTACCACTACTATCAGTAACTTCTCGAAATAAATCTTTTTTTACTTCTTTAGATGACAATGGCTCTCTACAAACCGGACAAGAAGCATTTTCATCTTTTAACCATTTTAAAACAGCTTCATATTCAAATATATGTCCGCATGGTAACTGTGCAACTTCATCTCCCTCGCTAAAGGTATTTAATGTCATAGGACAACTATCATTAGGAAATTCATTTGGTTTATAAATTACTTTTTTAATATCATTTTCTCCTTCATCTGAAAGTACTTTTTTATACATATCTTGACTAGGATCCATCAATGATTGTTGTAGTATAGAATTTATATTTCGCCGCCCCTGAGATCCCATGGGCATTCTGAAAAGTTGTGATATGAAATTACCATAATTAGAGTCGATGTTATTAAGTGGTGGCGGCCCTGGAACTGGATGGTTGAATAGTGGATTATAACCCAATTCTCTTCGTCTTGATAATGGCGGTCTTCTTACTCTAGGAGGTCTTAATATAGAATTAAATGATGAATCTGTTGCGGTAGAATTTAATAAACTGGAAATTACATTTTCAATAGGCGGTTGCGTTGTTCGAGGACCAAATCTTCCACTATTTAAAAAACGTAATAAAAATTCTACGTCATCTTCTATATCACTATCTACAATATTTGCACTTGCGTCTGTCATTGATAATTATATTATAATACTATTTTTATTTTGTTTTAAGAATAGTATTATAAATTTTAAAAAATTTTTTAGTGATATTTTTTTAGTGCTTTTAATTAAGCGAGCTCATTGTAATAATACTCAATAAGATCTTGATCAAGAATATCATATCGCTCATTGCTCAAAAGATCAGTGAGCATTTTTCTAGGAGTGAACGTTTTCAATTCGCTGACACCCTTTTCACAAAGTACATTTAGTAGAGTAGATGAATAGCCTGACAACATTGAGACATTTTTCTTAGTACTCATAACAGGAAACCCGCTGGTCTTTCTTAGATTCCAGAACAAGATATGTGGAACAGGATAAGGGGCATGAAATTTAGATGTCATACCGGCTTGTCGGAACATTGTCTCTACCCTTTCATGGAGACTCATAAGATAATTATCAATTCCTTGATTACTAGATTCAACTGCACTGTCAATTTGCATATCTGAAAAGATCGCAAGTACCATATCCTCTACAGACTCTGGCGGAATTTCATTTTTAAGAACAACATCTAGAATCATTTGAAACATCTTCCAAATATCAGTGTTTTGTGCATTAATTCGGTTTTGTTTGATATACTTTGCCTTTTCTACAAAAGTAGCTTTATCATTAAGCTGAAGCCAATGAGGAGTTCCAGCAAACGTAATAACTCTATGTTTGAAAGCATCAGATGCCATCTCAGAGCAACGAACGCCCAAACCAATAGCATTGTACAAGGGGGTACATTCGTCCATCTCCATAGAACCGGAATTATCCACACAAGCAATAATATTTCCCAGACCCTTATTATTATCTTTATTAGACTCCCACTGCAAGTTGATTCGATCAATCTCAGTTTCATTTGATGAGCCAACGGTGATGGCATCTTTTGTTAGTTCACCTACCGTGCACCTTCGGCCGTGTACCTTATGATTTGTAGGGTCAGACTTTGCGGCACTAAGATGAGAAGTGAAGTTACTCGCACACTGAACCCTATCCTCCTCTGAACTTCTCTGTAGGCCCTGTTTATTTTTATTTGAAAATGCGCGACTCTGCTTTCTCATTGTACACGATGTTACCTTGTTAAAATCAATCTTTGCCCATTCCTTGCCAGCTTGCTTGCACTGAACTGTATCAAGATATTTATTAAGTTCAACAATAATTCTTGTAAACCGGGCTTTGCATTTAATAATTGCTTTGCTTAGAGAATTAGTAGATTTTGCTGTTACAAGGAAATTATGAAATTGTTTCTTTGCTAGAATTGCATGAAGCCATCCAAATTTAGACTTCTCGCGCGGAGCCCATTTACCAGCTAGAGTAATGGTTGGCTTTGGTTGCGACTCATCCTTCTTCCACTCATTATAAATAGCATAATCATTTTCTAGAGCATTCAGTAGCAAGTTTGCAGCAAAATCGATTAGGGGGTGATCTTCTGATCCCGTTTTCTCCTTAACATATCCGCAAAGATATTTTACGTCTTTATAAGATCCGTAAGGGTGTGCCTCGTCAACCACTAGAAACCTAAAGAATCCCTGTGCTGCCAAATCCGTGTAACCAGCCTCGTAAAAGCCGTATAGTTGCATAAAAGCTAGCCGTTGTTCACCTTTTCCATTCACAATATCGCGAGTTTGACCAATTAGCTTATACATTGTAATAAATTGTTCTTTATATTGCCTTTCATTCCCCTTAATAGAGTGTAGAATTTCTCTCTGCTGGCGCTCCAAATCACTATGATCTTTATTTCTCACAAGTTGGAAGAAGAACTGTACAATTTTTTCATCAATATCATTTGACCAACCATATTCTCCATGGCCGTTCTCTCCAATCTGCTTAGGTGTGTGTTTATCAAGTCCTTGAATTAGTGCTGCCATTTCGTGTGTATCTAGTATTCCTCTGATTTCTTTAAGTCTCTTTTGTACTTTGTCTTTCTTCTGTTCAATTTTTTTTTGCCTATGTATATCTTTTTTGTCCTATTATTAAATGATTTCCAACTCTCGTGGTATACTATGTACAAACTATTAATATTATGAAATAGGTTAATAGACTCTTCAAATTTTATAGTATCTATTGTTCTTTCAACAGTTAAAAAATTAAACTTTGAACTTTCTTTTAAGTAACTAGATATATCTTCTGGTTCCATGTCTATATTCCACTTTAAGATAGATATGGGTCTATATTTCTTTTTATTATGAAACATATTTTCTTTGATAATTTTCATAAGACTTTCTTTTTTAACTTGTGAATTATCTAATGTGCATAGATTTTTCTTTATATGAAAAAGATTATTATTGTTATCTACATAAAGCAAAAAAATCTTTATACTTTCGATAGGATCTTTATAAAAATCTTTATAAATTTCTTCGTCTTTTTCAAATTCTGTAATCCATTTAGTATCTAGTTCTGTCATTAATATAAGTTTAAATTTTTAACAGGAATTTTAAACTTATTTATGCTAATGATGGAAAATCTTCTTCCATCTTATCTAAATTAAACTCTGGTGGCGGTGTAGCTGGTCTAGGAGCGGTAAACTTCATAAAACTAGAGTAATTTCTTTGATTTCTCCCTCCAAAATCGCTCTTATTATTTGAAAATTCTTTGTCGCCATATTGTAAACTATAATTAAATGTTTCGCCTCTTCTAAAATTTCTACTAGTTAATACCTTTGATCTAGGCTTAGAAAATGCATTTCCTTTATTCCTAAATTCGCCGTCATCGTCATTTTCAGTCTGAAATCGATTTTTTTTGGGTTCTTCTTTTATCTCCAACTTTCCCCATCGATCATCTTCCTTTTTTACCTCTGCGCGTTTTTTCATGAATGGATTTGAATTTGTATTCTTGTTCATTTATCTATATACAGTGCAAATATTTAAGTGCCTTACACAAATAAACTGACTTAAAGATATTTGAGGAACAATATATGTCTCCTAACAGCTATACTTTTATACAATAAAATTCGCCTAACACTTAACAGTCATCTTATATAGGCTTACAGGAGGTAGCATAAAATTGATTCAGTCGCGGGTATCATTAGGATATTTATAAAAATGAGCTCAAATCCCAGTATATGTATACCGAGAATTGAATCAAATATAACAAAAAAAACTATAACTATTGCATTTGAAAAGTTTGGAACTGTAGATAGAATAGATATCGTGAATTCTGGAAGGAAATCTAGAAAAGCGTTTATTCATTTTAAGCGGTGGATTCCTAGGAATCAATGTCATCAATCTTTCTTGACACGTTTGGAGGGTGGAGAAACAGTGAACTTGATGTATTGTTTTCCATGGTATTGGCAATGTCGTAAAAGTAAGCTTCCAAAGCCATTATATCACAACTAATGCGTGATTACCTATTTAATCATTCATTTGTTATTAAAAAATTGAATATTTTTTATATACTATAAAGTACTTCATCCCTTCAACCAATGCAAAATGTCTTGCTGTAAAGCAAAGTGTACAAAGGTGTTACCCACTTGTATTATCAACAAATCTAATCATTTGCCTATTCACATTGTCGAAGAAAATAAGATTATTGCAAATAGATGTTCTGTGTGTTTAGAGGAAAATAAAATCTCTATAAAATGTACCCAGTGCGATCAGTGTAAACTATGTGATACATGCTCTAAAAAATTAACTAAGTGTGACACACAGACTAGTTGTCCCTGTTGCAAATTACAATGCAAAAAGTGTTTAAACCATCAAGAACACGATATTTGTGATTGGATGGAATCCACTAGTTTTATGCCACATTTAAAAATAAATATCAAAATGCCTACTGTAAAAGTAACGAATCCTGAGGAAAGGGAACGAGCTTTTCTTGATAAGTGGTTATGTTTGACTTGTAACTGTAATCATCATCCACAGGAAGGAAGATATATTAAAACGATGAAGTTTGCTTGTAAATTTATTACCAGAATAATCCTGTTTATGTTTGGGTGTTGGATCATAGGTCTTTTCCTAATGGTCTTATCTGGTTCCATGCAATATAAGAAAAAGTTAGATGCATCTACCATTATTATTCAAACTGCAATCGGTTTCGGCTCTATCATATCTGTATTCTACTGTAGTACGCGATGTTGCTGTCAAGCAGAATTAAATCCATTAGAGGTTTTGATGTCTTAGGTAGTTAACTGTACAAAACTATATTTTTCATCTTTCTGATCTGTCGATTTTTCAAAAAATTGAAGTAAAAATTTGGCAATATAAGAAAGACATTCCCCCCAGCAAACAAACACTCGAACTTCAAAGCTCAAACCAAACTCAAACACTCAAACTCAAACATGTCCGCTCACTCTCGTCAGATGAACTCTACCCCTAAGCAGGCCGCGCGCGACGCAAGTGCCAATGCTGACCCAGCATCGGGTATTAGCCTGTGTATCCCGCGGGTCTTTAACAACATCGGCTGGCGCCGCATCAAGCAGGTCTTCATCGATCTGCGATGGGGTTTCGTCGAGCGCGTTGATGTGATCAAGCTCGGCAAGAACAAGCGTGCTTTTGTCCACTTTGCTCCAGGCAAGTGGAACACACGTGACCAGCAGGCTATGGATGCTCTCGGTGCACTCCAGCGCGGTGATGAGGTCAAGGTGCTCTATGACGATCCCTGGTACTGGAAGATCAGCATCAGTAACTCCGGTAAGCCAGCTGATGCTCCTCAGCCTCGCGCTCGCCCTTCTACCACTATCCGCCGAAAGGAGACCCTTGATCTGTCCTCCTCCGCGACAGAGGAGAAGGTCGCCGTCAGCAACGACGTGGAGGATGGTGAGGTAACAGAGGGAAATGATCCCATCCTTGCCCGGGCAATGTCTACCAGTCCACAGGAGTCTCGCAACACTGGACGCCGTGTGATTTCCTACGAGGGCGTGGACAAGGTTAACGAGGACTGATTGCATTGTCAGCCTATTTGTACATAGAAAAGTAAGTATACCATAAATATAAAACCCTGTGAGAAGAATACACAGTCGAAAAAAAACTTTTTTTCTGCCATAACCGGTGTTAGTAACCTTAATTGCGGGGGTGAAAGTGAAGTTCAACTCTTCTCTATGGCGATAGTAATAAACTTAAAAAATTGAAACGGATTTATTGTGAAAAATACTCTTCAAAACCTCTCAAATGGCTAAAAATAGCACCGACTACTATCGTGAAAACAAAAAAAACAGGCGGGTAGTTCATAGCTGTCCCCATTGTAATTTCGAAACTACATATGGAAAGTGTGTACTCATTAATCATATTAATGCGCAACACACGCAAGAATGCGATAGACCGTGGCAGTGTCATTGTTGTAACAGAGGTTTTGCGCAAAAAGCGCATTTGATCTCACATCTTAGGAAAGTACATCAAGTTATAGATCCAAATTTAGAGAAAAAAAACGGAGCTGTACTTTATCTTATTACACCAACTGACAATATACCCAGATCATACAAGACAAAAGCAAGACGCGAATATTATTTACATAATCCAAAGTTAAATAGCAGGAACGTTAGAAACAAAGAACATTGGTATAATTGTAAGGACAATAATGTATGTCTCCGAAATCATGACATACATTATGACGAAAAGAAGGGGTTCATCCAATTGAATAAAATACAGCTCAAACAGCCTATAAAGGTTAATTGCAAATTCACAGCCGCAAAAGTCGGTCGATGCTGTTCAAACTAAGTCTCGTTAGTTTGTTTAGAAAATAATAATTTTTTATTGTAAATTTGTATAATGCTGTCTAAGTATCTTAAATCGCAAATAATAACTTATATGGGAAACAAAAGAAAACTATTAACTCAGATAGATGATATTATTGATATGGTAAAGAAGGAATTAAACCAATCAACCTTTGAAACGGCAGATGCTTTTTCTGGATCAGGTGTCGTATCTCGCTTACTTAAAACCAGATCTACTAAATTATATGTAAATGATGTGGCTGGTTATGCCGAAACGCTAAATTGTTGTTTTTTAGATACGCCCTCAGAGGAAAAGCTTAAAAAAATTCAAAACTATATTGATGCTGCTAATCAATTTGCGCATGGAACAGATGATGTTGTGCCTCAATGGATACAAAGACATTGGGCTCCGAGAGGTCAAATTAATAAAAAACACAGAGTTTATTATACCCAGCAAAATGCAAAACTTATAGATAGATATCGATTTTTTATCTCTTCTCTCCCCGAAGAATATAGATCCTATCTACTTGCAATGCTTCTTGTAAAATCATCTATACATAATAATACAAATGGTCAGTTCTCTGCTTTTTACAAAGACGAAAATGGCGTGGGTAAATATGGGGGCAAAAAGGAGATAGATATTAAACGTATTACATCGCCGATTACATTGGAAATGCCTATTTTTTCACCTAATAAATGTAATGTTGTGGTATCACGCAATGACTCAAATCATTGGATAAGAAATGTACCCGCTGTTGATCTCATGTATTTAGATCCTCCATATAATAAACATCCATACTCTATTTACTACTTTATGCTTGATATTATTAATGAATGGAATACTGATATCTCTATTCCAAATTCAAATAGAGGTCAACCAAAAAACTGGACAAAATCTGATTATAATAGTTTTAATAAAGCGGAAAAAGCTTTTAAAGATCTAATTAAAAATATCAAATCAAAATTCATTCTGCTATCTTACAATAATAAAGGCATTATACCTATAGAAAACATTGAAAATATCCTTAAGACAAGAGGAAAATTATTTAAGTTTCCTTTGACTCATAAAACATATAATAAACTAAAAGGAATAGCATCATATAAAAGAGAATCGGAATGGAGTGATGTAAAGGAGTTTATGTGGTTAGTTGATACTAGAGAAAATTGATATAAATTTTACAATTGAATAAATATTTATTCAAGCACTATGGAGTTTACTTTAAATGCATACAGCATGGTTTTCAGCGATCATACTATGGCCAAACAGTTAGAATATGGTAACAAAATTTTGCTCCCATCTTCTATTCTCCCAGATATAGATATAGACAGCGGTACAGTATATTTTAGCATCATGAATCCTAGAAATTGCAAAGAGATATTTGTCGGGGTACATGAATATAATGATTCTGCCGGTATATGTTTTCTCCCACATGCTATGCTGGAAAGACTACATTCAAATGATGGTGAAGCGGTAATAGTAAAACAGGTAAAAGACATACCTCTAGGAGCATATATTAAAATAAAGCCCTATGAAAAAGCATTTATCGATTTGACCGATCCAAAGGCTGTTTTGGAGAGATTTATAAGTAGAAACTACCCTATTTTATCAAAAGGAGAAGTAATTATTATTGATCACGCTGATGAACAATACCATATTGAAGTAGTGGAATGCAAACCTGAGGCTACGATTCAAACTACTAATTGTGATATTAATGTTGATTTTGAAAAACCGGTGGATATGATTGAGGAAGAAGAACAATATGAAGTGAAAGAAGATAGGATACCATCCCCGCCTCAAGTAGAAAATACTATTATAAGACGCAATCCTATTGCGCAAGAAACGCTTGAGAGTTTTAGAACAAATGAAGATTTGGTTAGATTTCCCGGCGTTGGAAGAAGATTAGGGTCAAAGTAAAGTAGAAAAATTTGTTCTATTATGATATAGATGACTGTTGTATATCAAAATAATCAAACAAAATTAGAAAAGAAAAACAAGGATACATGGATTTTAACGGTGGACTGGGAAGGTGATACAAAAAAATTCTGGGTTAATTTTCCCTATAATTTACTCAAGATTACAAAACAAGATAAGGTGGGAGATGATAAAAAATTTACAATTAAAGCAACTAGTATAAAACCTTTATCTGTTTTTTTAAGAGAAAATAGAAATAGACTTTCCTATGATAATAGTATTGATATGCTATTTGACATTGGAAATCAATTGCAATCTTTAGAAAGATTTTACATGGGAGTACCTTTTATTGACATTAAAGATATAATAGTAGTAAATGAAAAACATTATTTTTATTTAAATGATGAAAAAATATTAGACATTAAAAATGGTAAACTTGAAATTGATGAACCCTATAAAAAATCTTTGTATTTCTCTCCAGAATTAAAAAAAATGAAAACCTTACCGGGGAAAATTAGTTATAAGTCCAGTTTTTATAGTTTGGCCTCTCTGGTTATCTTTTCCATGTTAAATAAAAACATTACTGAAGATAATAGAGATGATGTATTAGCACCTATATATACAAGTAAACTATATTGGGCTGTATTAAGAATGCTTGAAGATAATCCAAATGATAGATTTTATTTGATTATTTAATTTCTTTAGATAATCTATATGAGTCTCGCAGTATTAGCAAGAAAAACAAAAACGAAACAAAGATTAA
>JAAHTH010003349.1_pt1 | contig 11064 bp, 8 predicted proteins | sample 6116091 | NCBI WGS metagenome assembly JAAHTH01 (sample SAMN13939990, study PRJNA603662) | sponge metagenome | isolation source: marine sponge | host: Mycale hentscheli | place: New Zealand | collected 2006
AGCAGATTTCGGAGATTTCAATTGGGATACTGAAAACGCTGCTCAAGAAATATCTTTAGAAGTACAACCAGATTATTGTATTTTAAATTTCTAAAAAAAATCACATATTTTTGTAAAATAGGTTGGCTTCGGTCAACCTTTTTTGTATATTAATATGTATAACTAGAAAACACGTTACAAACTAAATAAAGATTATATGAGTGATTTTAAATTCCCAACCGAAATGGTTGATTTACCCTCAAAAGGTATAGTATATCCTAAAGACCACCCCTTATCTAGTGGTAAGATAGAAATTAAATATATGACAGCTAGAGAAGAAGATATTTTATCTAACCAATCATATATTTCAAAAGGTATAGTATTAGATAAATTATTACAATCATTAATTGTTACTAAAGATGTAAAAATTGATGATTTAATTGTTGGTGATAAAAATGCAGTATTTATTGTAGCTAGAGTTTTAGGTTATGGTAAAATTTATAATGTAAGTATTAAAGGTCAAGAGCATCAAATAGATTTAACCGAACTAGATAATAGAGAATTTGATACTAAAGGTTTAAAGCAAGGTGTAAATGAATTTTCTTATACTATAGAGTCTACAGGTACTATGCTTACATATAAAATTCTTAATGGTAAGGATGAAAAAGCTATAGAAAGAGAAATAGCAGGATTGAAAAAAATCAACAAAGAAAGTTCAGCCGATCTTACTACTAGATTAAAACATATAATTACTTCAGTAGATGGAAAAGATGAAAAAAAAGACATTAGAGATTTTGTAGATAATTATTTATTAGCTAGAGACTCCAGGGCTTTTCGAGAACACATAAAAAACACACAGCCCGATGTTAATTTAGAGTATGTTCTTGAAAGCGGTGAGGAGGTCGCAGTGCCCATTGGGCTCAACTTTTTTTGGCCTGACCTCTAAGGTAGCACCCCTAGCCAGAAAAAGACTTTTTAAAGACATTCATGATATAGTATTTCATGGAAATGGTGGGTTTGATTATTACACTATTTATAACATGCCTATTTGGTTAAGAAAATTTACTCTTCAAGAAATCCAAAACCACTATGATGAAACAAATCAAAGACAAAAAGAAGCTGTAGAATCAGCTAAAAATAAAGGTAAAAAATCTTTAGTAAGTTCTGATGGTAAAGTAAATGTTCCTGCATTTGCTGAAGCAAGTAAACCATACAAAGGTAAAACAAGTTATAAGTAATAATATTTATAATAAAACATACTAATGCCAACACCTCAAGAACTAAAAAGGAAGGAAAAAGAACTTGCACTTGAAAAAGAACTATTAGCAGTTCAAAAAGATAGAATTGGTATCTCTGCAAGAGAAAAAGCGGATTCAGATGATTACGCTAATGCTTTATCCTCAGCTTTAAAAGAAATTAAAAACCAAGGTGTTGAAAAAAGAGAACTTCTTTCAATTTCTAATCGACTTACAAAAGCAACTGCTGATGAATTTGCTCTAACATCAAAAGAATTAAGAGGTAAAAAAGCATTAACAGATATTCAAAATAAAAGGGCAAAAGTTCAAAAAGATATGCTTAACTTAACTAGGTTAGGTAATCAAATTACTACTAAAGATAAAAAACTACAAGGTGCAATCAATGAACTTGTTGCAGGTAGATTAAAAACAGCAACTTCACTTAGTAAAGAATATGAAAAACAAGAAGAAATTCTTGAAAAGATATCAAATAATCCAACAATTAAAGCATTAAGTGGTGCAGGTGCTTTATTTGACAAATTAGGAGTAGGTCAATTAGGAGAATTTTTAACTGAATCCGCAGATGAACTGAGTGGGATTATGTTAGATAATGAATTAACTAAAGAGGGTAAAGGAAAAAGAGTTGAAGATGAATTATCTAAATTAAGTAAAGATGATATTGCAACATTACAAGGGGGTGGAAAAGGTATAAATAAGGAATTTATGCAGAGCCTTTCAGATAAAGGTTTTAACACCGATATTTTTGAGGGCAAACTGGGAACTGAGGCATCAAAAATGGTTGGTGGAGATGTTGCTAACTTAGGCCCATCTATAGGTAAAGCATTAAAACCTTTAAGCAAACTCTCAGCTATGTTTAAACTTTTAGGTAAGTTTATTAAAAAGAATTTGATCTTACAATTTGTATTAATAGATAAAAAAATAGGTGATGCTGCTAAAAGTTTAAATATTACTTATAATCAAGCCCAAAAGGTAAGTTCAGAGGCGAATCAAATAGCAAATAATACAGAAGACATATTTGTCACAGGTAAGAAAGTTTTAGGAACTTTTACAGCATTAAATTCTGCATTAGGTACAACATCATCTACTATATCAAAATCAGTAGGTCAATTAGCTGCTGATTTAACTTTAATTACTGAGAGATCAGGTATGACAGTAGAAGAATTTATGGGGATGGCAAATTTATCCCTTACTACTGGAGAGAATTTACAAGATGTTACTGGTGAATTTATGGCATCAGCTAAAATAGCAGGTGTTCAAAATGGGGTAATGCTAAATACAAAAGATTTAGCAAAATCTATGTCTGAATTATCAGCAGCTACAACATTATCATTCTCTAAAAATCCAAAATTATTAGGTGAAGCATTAGCTGTAACTAAATCTCTAGGTATGGAAATGGAGCAGTTAGAAGGTATTGCTGGTGGATTAATGAATTTTGAAGAAAGTATTAAAAATGAATTATCAGCAGAACTATTACTAGGTAAAAATATTAATTTAGAAAAAGCAAGACAAGCAGCCCTAAATAATGATTTAGCTACACTAGCATCAGAAATAGCAGAACAAGCAGGCACATCAGCTGAGTTTGCTGAAATGAATAGATTACAACAAGAAGCATTAGCCCAAGCTGTTGGTATGTCTAGAGAGGAATTAGCTCAAACTTTATTTACTCAAGAACAATTAACTGGTCTATCTGGAGAAGAAGCTGAAGAAACAGAAAGATTACTAAATGCTAGAATAGCAGAGGTTGGTTTAGCCCAAGCCCAAAAAGAATTGGCTGATGAAGGGGTTGAAGGTTTAAAAAATCAAGCAAGTCAGGCAGATAGATTATTAGCTGTAATGGATAAGTTAAATGAAGTAATTGTTGCACTAGTTGAACCTTTAATGCCTATTTTAGATATATTTATTTCAATAGCTGAAGTTGTAGGAAATATAGTTGGATTTTTAGACCCAATATTCCAGTTTATAGCAGTAGGTCCAAAAGCTATAAGTGATGTGCTTAGCGGAGATTTTTCATTTTCAGGTACTAAAGAACAAGTAAAGAGAACAGAAGATTCTGCATTTAAAAATTACGGCTATACAGCTGACATTTATGGTAGATATGATGATAATGTTAACCCTGAAATGTTTGCAAAAGGTGGAATAGTAAATAAACCTACATTAGGTATAGTAGGTGAAGCAGGGCCTGAAGCAGTAGTACCTTTAAATAAAGAATTAAAAGTAGATAACAAAAAGATGGAAAATTTACTAGGTAATATAGATAAACACTTAGCTGGATTAAACAATGGACCTGTATTTACAATTAATAGAGGATAATCTTACAATATTTATAATAAATTAATTAATTAAATTTTAAAATTATGAGCAATAGCAATAGTTTATTGAACAAATTAACATCAGGTAAATCACAATTATCAAGTTTAGATGGTGGAACACCTAATACCCCAGATTTTCAACAGTCTACATTACATAGAGAATACTCTACAATAGGAGATCCACAAGGATCTGAAGTAAGACCAGAAAATGGAGTATTACCAATGCCATCAGTACTAGAAAGAAATGTTGGTGAACAAGATAAGTATTTGAACAACCTGCCAAACTAAAAACATATGCCGTTAGTCAATCTAACAACAAACCTTAAATCTTTAAGGTATGGCAAAGATGTACCAGGTGGAGGAAGTAGTCGTCAACCTTATGTAACTAGGTCAATACCTAAAGATATGGACGATATAGGAAGAACAGGAGGACCTGACTTCTTATTGCGTGGTGGAACTTTATTGCCTAGAAGAATAGGTAATGATGTGTCTAGATTGGCAAAAATGTTTTTTGATTTTAGATCTCCATCGGGTCCTTTATTTATAGCAAAACAAAATGTATTATCATTAATTAATGTAAACGGAGAAGCAGGATTTGCAGACCCAGCAAAATTAATAATGAACCAAGGAGTTTATACTCCTTTAGAAGCAATTATACAAGCAGGTACTAATGCAATTGGAATGCACGTTCCAAAACAAGGTTATAACCCATTTGATAATTTAAATCCTGATGGTCCTAAAAACTTTGGTTTTAGTTCAAATAGAAACCAACCATTAGCTTTTCCAACTTATTTACGTACAATAGCCCCTGATGGACAATTAAGAAGTAGATTAACAAATCTATTAGATACAAAAATAGTTAATATAGCAGCCCCTGATGCCCAAAATATATTAGAATATTCAGGAGGACCTGGATCTACTTTAGGTATAGGTAAAACACGAATCCCAATCAATAGTAGAACAACATTCAAACCAGATTCAAAATCTTTTTATAATAGTGGAAATAGTGGAACTATAACAAAATCTGTATTATCTTATAATCAATTATTTGTTATTGACCAATCAGCTAGAGGAAAATTTAACACTGCAATAAATGGTTTTAATAGAGGAATAAATTTTGCTTTTGGTACAAATCTTAGTACAAATTTTAATACAGCAGATGCCGAGCTTAGAATACCAGCTAGTAAGGGTGGTGTTTCAACAGGCACACAATTAGGTGGGTTTAGTACTGCTACAAACCCTAATTTTCAAGAAACTTTAGGTCCAAGTCAAACTCGACCTGCAACTATAGCTTGGGATTTTCAAAAACAATTTCAACAAAGAGTAAATTTAGGCGACCCTGGTAAAAGAGGAAATTTATCAAGTTATACTATAGGTAAAAGAGAAATTAATACCCCAATATCTGGATCTGTCTATAATAATATGGGTTATAAAAATGCAGTAGATAAAATTAATGCTTATCCTTTATATAGATCTACATCAGTAACATCTGATAATGACAAAAATGATTTTGTTAAATTTAGAATAGGTGTTATAGATAACAAAAACCCATCAGAAAAAACATATATTCATTTTAGAGCTTTAATTAATAGTTTAAGTGATGCCTATACTTCAACTTGGGATCCTCATAAATTTATGGGAAGATCAGAAGAGTTTTATACATATAGTGGGTTTGGTAGAACAGTTTCATTAGATTGGACAGTAGCAGCACAATCAAAACAAGAATTGATACCAATGTATCAAAAGCTAAATTATTTAGCTTCAGTTTGTGCTGGTGATTATTCAGATGTTGGATATATGAGAGGTAATTTAATAACATTATCAGTAGGAGGTTGGTTCCAAGAACAAGTTGGAATTATGCAAGGTTTAACTTTAGATGTACCTCAAGAATCCCCATGGGAAATTGGAATAACTGATGCTTTAAATGTAACTAATATAGGTGAAGGAAATTCAACAAGAGAAATAAATTCAGATCCAAGTGTACAAGAAATGCCAATGATTATTAATGTATCAGGATTTACGTTTATCCCAATACATGACTTTATACCTAGAGTACAACAAAATAGCTTTAGTGGAGGTAAAGTTGATGGTGGTGGAAACTTTATATCTAGGTATGGTAATGAAAGATATATAAATTTAAAAGGTGGTTTAGGTTCTAATTATGATGGTGCTCCAGGTATGGATGGTACTAATAATAATGGAACTTTAAATTATATGCCACCTAAATCTAAGTAATTATGGGAAGATATTCAAGAAGAAGAATAGTTAGAAAAATTGAAGCTAACCAAAATGCAGGGGTTAGACAATTTGTAGGTACTAAATACCCACGAATACCTTTAACTAATGAAGATACTTATGTATATGCTAATGAAGGAGATCGTTTTGATACTTTAGCCTTAGAATATTATGGAAATTCTAATTTATGGTGGGTTATATCTATTGCAAATGAAGATTTAAGACAAGATTCGTATTACTTACCCTTAAACCAACAAATTAGAATTCCTGCAAATGTCGGTGCTATTGAAGGTCGATATAATGCAATTAATGGAGTTATCTAATTATGGGAAATATTGTAGGAGAAAGATTTGAAGATTATGTACTAAAACAGATCAAAAGCAGACAAAAGCTGTATGGTCAAAGTTATGGTAAGGATCAAAAACTGAGAACCCCTCAACAACTCCAACTAATAAACAATAAAAATGCATGGTTAAAAATGGCATCAGCTACGGGGGTAGAAAGAGATATAACACCTGCGGTATTTAATCAAGAACAAGGAAAATATGTTGACACTAACATTTCTCCAGGAGAGCAAAGATTAAGAAATATAGGAATAGAAAATACTGAAAATTTTGTTGGAAATCAATTAGCAAAACAAACAGTATTATTTAATACTCTATCAACAGTAAACCCATCAACAGAATTTGATCCAAAAACAGGAGTTGGACAAGATGGAATGTATAATTTTAGAGCAGGAGTATCAAAACAAAATACATTATGGAATAGTGTTAGTTCTTATGGATTAGGAGGTACAGACCAAGGTTTAGTACCAGCTCCAGGATTAATAGATTTTAATGTAGATTCACAAAATAGAGGTTCTATTAAAAAAGGAACAATAACTTTAAAATGTTATAATAAATTTCAATTTGAATTAATAGAATTAGTATACTTAAGATTAGGTTATACTATGATGATAGAATGGGGATGGGATAAATACACAACTAATGGCACAGATATTAATGATGTAGGTAATACTATTATTGAAGATCTTTGGTTTAACCAAGATCAAAAAAGTATAACCCAACTTCAAATGATTAGATATATTGAAAAATATAGAAAATTATATAATGGTAATTATGATGGTTTTTATGGTAGAGTAACTAACTTTAATTGGACTTTTGATCCTGATGGAAGTTATAATATTACTATCGATTTATACTCAGTAGGAGATGTAATAGAATCAATTAAAGTAGATACTAGATCATCAGCTTTAACTTTAGATAAAATACAATTAATATCTAGTGGGTCAACTTTTCCAAAAGGTTTAGGTTCCTCTCCTATAGTAGCAAATGCTGGAAGTACAGCTTTAGCTCAATCTATGTTTACTGATATAGTAAATAGACAGTGGGATGAAAAAGATAGCCAGTATTTAAATCCTTCTAAATTTTTTAAAGAAACAGAACCAGCAAAGGGTGATTCTTCTGCAACTACAGATCACTTAAATTATTATATGACTTTTGGGGCTTTAATAGATAAATTGAAAAATTTTGCTGTTCCTAAAATATTAAATGAATTTGGCGAAGCTTCAGAAATGATATATTTTGATGGAGGGGATGAAGAATTTTGTGCTATATATCCAAATCAAATATCATTAGACCCAAGAATAGCTTTAATCAAACCTGCGATTACAACTAATACTGACCCTAATAATGAAAAAAGAGCAACAGAGGGGTATATTTTCTTTGACCCAGGATGGGATCGCTTTAGAGAATTTGCAGTTGCAAAACCAGTATCAAAAAAAGCTACTTGTAATTATGGAAGAATAAGAAATATTTATCTTAATTATGATTTTGTTTCTCAACAACTTGCAAAAGCAACAAAAACTATTGGTTTAGAAAACCAACTTACTTTATATAAATTTTTACAATCAATATGTAATGGAATTAATAAAGCTTTAGGAGGATTAAATAATTTAGAAGTTGTTATTAAAGATGATAACATAATTACTATTAATGAACAAAATCCAATCCCAGGAATAGAAAGATTACCTGGAATGGAATCAAAATTCCTAGAAATACCTTCATTTGAAATATTTGGGTTTAATCCTACAACTAATGAATCTAACTTTGTAAAAGATTTTTCATTTGATACTCAGATTACCCCAGAATTAGCAACAATGATTACAATTGGTACAACAGCTAATGGGGGAACTACTAAAAATTATGATTCAACTGCTTTTAGTAAATGGAATGTAGGACTATTTGATAGATTTAATAAAGAAATGATCGATCCTGCAACAGAAGCAATAAAAATTCAACAAATAGCTTTATCTGAAAGAGCTACAGAATTAGGAATAGTTGGGAATGGAGAAATTACGGCTTTAGAAGGGGTTACTTTATATGATGCCTTTACTTCAGCATCACTTGATAATGATTTTGCATCAAATGTTAGAGATTTTGAAACATTTAAAATAGACGCTGCACTTACTATTGCTGAAGGAGCAGGCCATGTAATAGATGGAGTTGCTGAATTCGGAACAGATGTATTTAATACTGTTGGTAATTGGTTTAGAAGTGAAGAAAATAAAAAACCAACATGGGGTACAGATAATATTGGAAACATCACAAACCCAGATTTATCTGAATTTGCAGATCAATTTTATACAAAAAATATAGCAACAACGGCTTTAGGTGTAAGTTTAAAAGGTAAAAGAACTATTGAAGCAAATGCAGTTTTTGGAGAAGTTGGAGATGAATTAACTTGGTCAGAATACATACAATACATTTCAGATAAAAGACTTGCTAAAAGAATTAAAGAAGGTGAAGGTAAATTTACTAAAGAAGAATTACTCCAAAAATTTGGAGATAATTATGTTTTTTATCTAACTAGAATATTTGGTGGGGATTTTGTAGCAGGAACTAATGATAGTGATGAAACTAAAACTGATCCCCTTAATGCTACTTATTTTCAATATAATTCTAATATTATTAAAAATGGGCAAAATGCATTTAAAGCATATATGGATACCTTAAATAATTATACTTATGCTATTACTAAAGGCCTAGTACCATCAAATACAATAGGTTTTATTCCTGTAAGTTTAAATTTAAATTTTGAAGGTTTATCTGGTATTAAAATTTATAACCAAATAAATGTTGAACAAGGATTTTTACCTTCACAATATCCTTTAACTTTTAAATTTTTAATTAAAACTGTTAACCATTCTGTATCAAATAATATTTGGGAAGCAAATTTAGAAACAATGTCTACCCCAAGAACATTTCCAGTACAATCTTTTAGTTTTGATAATTTAGCTTCTGCAACAGATAGCTATGTTAGAGGACAAGGTGGTGGTGGAGGAGGACAACAAGAATATTTTGGACCAGTTCCAAACGCTCAAAGAGTAAGAGATTATTTAGCAACAACTGGTGGATTTATATATGAAAAAAGATCAGGTTTAACTGGAAATGGAGGATATACAATAGGTGTCCACCCTGAAACTGAAGTAGTAAGAGGTGAATTAACTAGTGGGGGTCCAATTTCTTCGGATGCTGCAGATATGTGTATAGCAGTAATGAAAGCAATTAGAACCAAATCACCAACAATAAGAATTAAAATAACAGGAGGTAATGATTTATACCACCACAATAAACCTAAATCTTATACTAGCCGACATGAAAGTGGTAGAGGAATTGATTTTGTTTTAGAAAATCCTACAAAAGAAAATTTAGATATAGTAATAGAAATATTAAATAGTTTTATTGTAGGACCTAAAAATTGGTGGTACATAGATGAATATTCCAACCATACAGAAGTAAAATCAGGAGATCATTTCCATATGTCTGTAGGGGCAACACCTGAACCATCAGGTAAAAAACAAATACCACTAGCAGAAAAACAATTAAAAGAAGGAAAAATAACTAAAGCACCATAAGATATGCCATATTATCCATCTTCACAGGTTAAAACCAATTTATACACTAATGGTGATGAATTCACTACTAGTGATGGGGCTCCTTATGTAGGTTATTATTTTACCAATTCTCAAGGGCTATCATATACAGGTAAAACACCCCAAGCACCAATAACAGATCGCTTATATTTAAATAATTCTTCCCCAAATGAAAATCCAGTTTTTATAGCTAAAAAACAACAACAAGCTAGCCCAGATGGTAATTATTCATTTTATAATATTGACTATCCTTATTATGCTGCTCAAAGAAGAAGCTATAACCAGGCAGAAAATGCACCTTTAAAACCAATACAAGAAATTTGTATCCCAGTACCAAATGATTATGAAATAGGAGAATTTCAAAGGTATTTTGTAAAGAAAAATAATGAAACTCAATATATTGAAGTTCAATATACTCAATATGATTTATTTGCTACCCAAAATGCTAAAGTACAATGGCAGTTATATACTCCTATTACAATAACATGGGTTTTAGAAGGTAAATTAGAAGATGTTTACAATATTAATAAAAATATAGTGAAACTATCTGAAAAAAGAAATAAATGTTATGGATTTGTAAGCTATTTTAATAATAGGTTTACTAAATTCCATAAAGAAGAAACACCATCTGCAAATATAGAAGCTGCTTCTCAAAGAATAAGTGGCAATTACTAAAAAATTTCGTACATTGACCTCAAAACGGTTATATGTACTGGTTAGTTGAAGAAGATAGTCAAATTGAGGTTTTAATAAATAGTGGTTTTAAAGAAGCATTTATTGAAGTTATACCGTATAGTGACTATGTTCACCCAACATTAAATTGTGTTAGTTTAGTGTATATTAGACCGATTAACGCAAGTAAAGGCTATATGTTATGTGTTACGCATAACGAAACATTAAGTGTGTTAAAAACGCGTATAGACACATTAATAAGTAGGTTTGATACTTTGTATTGTCGCGATAAAAAAGAGATGTTACATTATTATCCAAGCAAAGCTCTTTACGACATAAATGTGCCCCCTACTACGTATATACGACCATATACAAAAGCACATGAGGTACTAAATTATAAACATAAAGATAACCCGAATGTAAACACTTTTATCCCAGTTGTTAAGCACTATGAAATGTGTGAGCAAATATATGAGGATTTAAAAACAAATATTAATAAACAAAAAACAGATTATGATGAATTCTTTAACAGTAGAGTGTCAGTGGTATTCAACGCCATCGAACGAAGTGGAATACAAGTACACGTACCTAGATTCGAAAAACACTTCCATTCCCTTGATAGTAAACGAGTATACAGTCAGTACAACCTAAAAACACTAACAACAAAACCAACAAATAA
>JAAHTH010003351.1_pt1 | contig 11063 bp, 6 predicted proteins | sample 6116091 | NCBI WGS metagenome assembly JAAHTH01 (sample SAMN13939990, study PRJNA603662) | sponge metagenome | isolation source: marine sponge | host: Mycale hentscheli | place: New Zealand | collected 2006
GACGAGGTATTGGCGAGTGCAGAAGATACGGACAAGAAGGGTTTCGATGTTTTTTCAACTCTGGAACATCCTTTCTATGAACAGTTTGCGATAAATCCAAATCCGCTAGCCGTATTTACTGCGCTGGCGGAGCGCACAGAGAATCTTAAATTTCGCGCGCTATGTCATACCCTGCCATTACACAACCCGATGGTCCTGGCCGGTGAGATCGCCATGGTGGATCAACTAACGAAGGGACGAATTGAATGTGGCGTCGGCCGTGGACATCCATGGTTAAGTGCCCCAGGCGATATCATCATGGAAGAGAGTATGGATCGTTTTATTGAGAGCCTCGAAATTTTGCAGTTGGCCTGGTCCGAAGATCGCTTTTCCTATGCTGGCAAGCATTACAATGTAGACAATATCTCAGTGGTACCAAAGCCATATCAGAAACCGCATCCAAAGATTTTTCAGGTAGGTACCAGCGCTAAATGGTTTACGATGGCCGCACAAAAGGAATGGGGAATCGTTGTCGGTGGTCCGGTACCCAGCATAGCATTCAAAGAACCGGTTAATATTTATAAAGATGCCTGTGCCGAAGCCGGAACCAGTCCATATGTAGGTTTCATTAAGGCAATATATGTTGATGATGAATACGATACCGCTGTCAATGAGGCCCAGGAAGCGGTTGAGAAATTTATTCAATTCAATGTAGGGCCGCAAAAGGTAATCGCCCCGCAAAATGACGCAGAACGAGAACGTCTGGAGAATACGGGTTACAAGTTTTACACCATGGACGTTACACCACAAATTGGCAGGATGACTTATGAAGAACTAATAGATAAGGTAATCGTTTTTGTTGGTACCCCGGATACGGTCGGCCAGCAACTACTAGAGCTGTACAATGATTTTGCATTCGATGAACTAATTATCATTAGTCATTTTGGGAACATTAAAAAGAGTCAGGCATTGAGAACTCAAGAACTGTTTGCAGATCATATAATGCCCTTATTACGTAAACATGAAATAGGCTAAGCCACACAATGTCAGAGATATTAAAGAATCTTCCGGTCGGTAGTTATGCAGTTATTTTTCCTTCTATCAGCAGCGGTGTCGACGAAGAGGGTCATGAAGAAATGCTGGCTACATTATATGGTAATGCCCAGGAGGTTGAAGGCTATCTCGGATTGGAATCAGCGTCCATTGGCGCATTTAAACTTTCTATTGCTTATTATGACAGTCTTGAGTCCATCAATACCTGGAAGAAGAACGCAGACCATATAGCAGCAAAAAACAAGGCACGCTCGACCTGGCTGGAAGACTGGCAAATACGTATATGTAAAATTGAAGATATCTACGGCAAGGCCTAGTTTTTTATTGTCTTTAAACAGCTTAACTATAATCTGGAATAATTAGCACGCACATATTTAATGAAGTTCCTCCTCCTGTTTGAACCTGCTTGCGTCTGAGGCCAAGGCCACATAATGGACTGTAGCACCTGTTGCATCCTTGACTTCAGTAACCGACAATAAAATACGTAATTCTTCCCCGTCTCTACGTTTGTCTTTTAATTCTCCCCGCCACTGACCTTGTTCGTAAATAGCGTCCCACATTTCACCCTGTCTTTCCTTATTGTAACCTTCGCGAAAATCACTGACTTTTTTACCTATAACTTCTTCTCGTGCATAACCAAAGATATTGCAAAATGCCGGATTAACATCAATGATATGAGTTTCCCCATCCATCATGACAATTGCCTCCATAGCATTTTCTACAGCTTTGTCGGCTAATTTCAGTTTTTGCTCGACAGATTTTCGTTCACTGATATCCAGAAAGTTTATTACGCAGCCCACTACTTCATCATCTCTATACATCACACTTGAACAGTATTCCGCTGGAAAACTACTACCATCTGCCCGCCACATCACTTCATTATCTACATTAATGCTGGATTTATCCCGCATAGCAATATGCACAGGTGAATCTTCCTGAGCAGTGACTGTGCCATCGGCACGGCTGTGATGTGCCAGTACGTGCATATTCATCCCCAACAATTGTGCTCGTATTTTGTAACCGAGCATTTCTATACAAGCACTATTTGCAAAAGTACAATTGCCCTCAATGTCTATACCGTAAATACCCTCTGTTGTTGATTCAAGTAACAACCTCAGTTCTCTTTCGCTTTTTCTAATCGCTAGTTCCATCCGTTTTCGCTGACCAATATCTCTTGCTTCAGCGATTAGTAGATATACCTCATCATTCCGATCTCTAACGGGTTTTATTGAAAAGTCTACTGGAGTATTTTCATCTCCAGTATTTCTCAGTTCTGTCTCAAAGCGAATAAACTCACGAAAAGACGCCTTCGCAATAGCACTCTGTAAATCACTCTGTTTTTTCACTGAAAATATTTTATCTTCAAAATCATACCAGGGTGTACGCCAGAATTGCTTCCCTATAACGTCCGCTTGAGTCACATTTATCAGGTTTACCGCGCGTTGATTCGCATCGATCAATTCCCCACTTGGTTTAAGTAGAAACAAAAACTGAAATGTCTGGTTAAAAACAGCCTGAAATTGTGTTTTAAATATTTGCTTATCGCGCTCCAGTCGATTTCTCAATAACAGATTTTCCAGGTTGTGGAGCATGTCAGACGGACTTAGTGGTTTGAACATATAATCATCTGCGCCAGAACGAACCGCCTGTGGCGTATAATTGACATCTCTATAAGCGGTCATCACTACACAGGTCGTTAATGGGTGAGTACGTTTAAGTGACTCAATAAAGTCCAGTCCATTACTCTTACCCAGGTTAATATCAACTAAAGCGATATCCGGTTCATATTCTGCGACAATGTTTTCCGCTATTTCTGCATTTTCTGCCTGAAATATCCTGTAACCATCTACCATTTCCAGTAGATCAGAAAGAGACGCGAGAATATCGGGATCATCATCCAACAGTAGTATATGTGCTTCATCTTCTCCTGAAGGTTGAGCTTTTTTCAGATTTTGCGAAAGCATATTTCTTATTTACCGGGTGGCTTTATATTTAAATTGAACAATAGAAGATTGGTTAAGCAAATTAAAAAGTATCTATTCACGCAGCCACATCTTCTTCTATGACAAGCGGAATCCATAAAACTACACGTGTACCCTCCCCTATTTCAGAAGTTAGTTCTACCGAACCAGAATGCTGTTCCATAATTTGATGTACCGTGGGCAAGCCCAATCCTACTCCAAAGCCTTTTGTACTGAATAGTGGCTCGAATATTTTTAATATATTATCTTCGGATATGCCTCTACCATTATCTTCAACTACAATTCCAATCCGTAAGTTTTCAATTTTAGTTTTCACTATCACCCGTGGATTCGAGGCGAATTGGTGACTTTCATCTTCTTCCGATACCTCCTGTATGGCATTATCGAAAACGTTTATGAAGGCACGACGTAGTCTGTCTGGGTCGAATTCCAAACTTATATTTGCAGCTTGCAAATCGCGTACAACTTCTATTTTATCTTGCACCGATATTTCATCCATTAATTCAGTCAACCAGTCGCCCAGATTTATACTCTGTTTTGCGACATTACTAATCCTGGTGAAATCGAGTAGTTCATCGATAATATTGTCACAACGCGAAATATTTCGCTCTACACGTTCAAATGCTGCCTGTAACTTTGGTTCTTTTGAAGCCAGTTTCTTTTCAATTACATATAATGATGGTCTCATCGCTGCCAATGGATTACGTAATTCATGACTAACAGTAGCTGTCAATTGTCCCAGTGTAGCAAGTCGCTCGCCTTTGATTAGATCTGATTGAGCATCTCTTAGTTCTTGAGTACGCTCCTGAACGAGACCCTCCAGATCTTCATTTAACAATTTCAGATTCTCTTCTGCTATTTTTAACTCTGATATATCGATGTTAACGCCCAGCAATCGAATCGCTTCACCGTCCTCATTGAAAAATGCCCGTCCTCTACCGGCTATCCAGTGAACAGAGTCATCAGCCCAGATTACGCGGTAGGTTTGGAAAAATACCGGGTTTTCTGGATCTTCCATTGCCTTTGTCCTTGGCAATATTGCGGCATCTCTATCTTCAGGATGAATCAAACTCTGCCAGTCATTCTCGATTCGTACCTCATTGACAATATCACCAGTCAACATTGCATCATGATTGGCTGAAGTGGTGATGCGATCAGACAAAATATCCCATTCCCAGGTGGCAATGTTTGCGGCTTCCTGAGCGAGAGTAAGACGTTGCTCACTTTTATAAAGAGCCTCTTCTGCGCGTTTACGATCGCTTATATCGATTGACTGGCCCAGTAGTTGGCTTGGCTTGCCATCATGATCCCGAACAATTGCAACACTCATCGCCGCCCATTTTATTTCACCTGAGCGGACGACATAACGCTTTTCCATTGCATAGCTATCAGTCTCGCCAGAAACCAGTTTTGCGAATTCTGTCATCTCTTTTTCAATATCATCCGGATGTGAAATTTGTACCACGTCCATTTCGAGCAATTCGTTCTCGCTATAACCAAGTAGCGCACAATTGGCTGAATTCACTCGGATGAAATTACCTTCCATATCCGTGATTGCCATTGCCACAGGTGCTCCCTCGAAAGCAATACGAAAATTTTCCTCGCTCACTTCCAGTTTCTTTTTGGACAGATATTTCTCTGTAATATCACTCGTTATGCCAAAGGTGCCAGTAATCTCCCCATCTGAATTTCTAAATGGACCTTTTACTGTATGTAAATACCTAATATCGTTTTCGCCATAAACCGATTGACTCTCAAAATCCATCAATTCACCTGCGCTAATGACATCCTTATCTTGATTTACAATCTTTTTAGCAATAACTGTGGGAAATATATCTGCATCGACTTTACCCTCAATTTGTTCCACAGTTTTGCCTATATATTCAGCACCCTTACTGTTCATCAATAGATAGCGTCCTTCCGTATCTTTTACATAAACCGAATCATTAATCCCCTCTGTAATCGTTTGTAGTAAAAAGTGATGAGACTGTATTCGTGTTTCAGCTTCGTGTGCTTCTGTAACATCATGGGCCAATGCCAGGATCGATAATAATTTACCGTTTTCATCATACAAAGCGGAGTTATACCAATCACAGTGAATGATCTTTCCGCTTTTAGTGTAATTTCGATTCCGATGTGAATTATTCGAACTAGAACCATCAAGCAAGGATTGCATGCTTTCAATAGTTTCAAGTTGATCATCTTCGTATACTATATTTACCTCTGTCATCGACTTGTTGAGCATTTCCTCCTCTTTCCAACCGAATATATTCTCTGCATTTTTTGACCAGTTCATCATTGTCAGTTCTCTATCCAGTTCAATCACAGCCAAAGGGGTATTTTCGACATGATAACGGAGACGTTGATGTGCATTTTTTAAATTTTCTTCGGCTTTTTTTCTCGCTGTAATATTAAAAGCCTGTACCAGTAATTGGGTTGGATTACCAAAATCATCCCTTGCCATCTGTGTACCAAGTGATATCCATACTATATCCCCCGACTTGCTGACATACCGCTTTTCCATTGTATAACCCTCTGATCTGCCTTTCAGGATCGCTTCAAATAGAAGATATTCTTCTGCAAGATCGTCCTTATGCGTGATCTGGGTATAATCCATGCTGAGTATTTCTTCTTCAGAATAGCCAAGTAATTCACAATATGCTTTATTGACCCTAACAAATGCGCCACCTGTATCTGCAATACACATAGGAAATGCCGCATAATCGAAGGCAACCCGAAAACGTTCTTCACTGGTCTTTATTATTTCATCTGATTTCTTTTGCAGTGTTATATCACGAGATACTCCTATCGTACCCTTGACAACCCCGCTGGCATCAATCAGAGCTGATTTATGAGTATCCAGATAAATGATCTCACCAGAATTACCAGTAATAACTTCTTCGGCCTTTAAGTCCTGCATTGTCGTGAGTACATTAAGGTCATCATCGACAATGTTCAGTGCTGAGTCAGCGGGAAAGAGGTCGTGATCGTGTTTACCAATGACTTCCTCAACCGTTTTGTCCAATAGTGAAGCAGCGACGGGGTTGATTGCTAGATAATATCCATTAATATCCTTAACGAAGATTGAATCAGATGCGCCATCCATTATTGCTTTAAGTAGGTTGACTTGTTCTTTCAGTTGTACCTCAGTCTCTTTTTGCAAAGTGATGTCCTGTCGATGACCGACATAACATTGAGGCATGTTTTCCTCATCCCTGACAATTGATATATCCAATAATGCCCATATAACCTTACCAGATTTGTGTATATATCTTTTTTCAATGGAAAAACTATCAATCTCGCCGGTAATCAACTGTTCAACTTTACCTTCATCAATATTTTTATCCTCTGGATGGGTAATATCACTGAATTTCATTTTCAATAGTTCTTCTTTGCTATACCCGGTAAAATCACACATAGCTTTATTTACATCGAGATAAGAACCATCAATTGCATTAATGCCCATTGCAGTAAGTGTATTATTGAATGCACTACGAAATCGACTTTCACTTTCTTTGAGCTTAATATCAGTAATTTTCTGCTCGGTAACATTTCTTGAAATCCCAAAACTTCCTGTGATTCTTTTATCAGCGTCTTTTACAGGGCCCTTTAGAGTGTGCAAATAAAGCGCAGCTCCTGTTTCGGATATCACCTTCTCTTCAGTGGAAATCAGTTCACCTTTCTCAAAAATATTCTTATCTTCAATTGCTATTGTCTCTACATTAAGCGAAGGAAATATTTCTGCATCAAAATGACCAATAATATCCTCAACTTCTTTATTTAACATTCGGGCACCTTGCTGATTCATCATCAAGTATCGTCCGTTTTTGTCTTTGACATAGATCGCATCACTGGTACCTTCAATTATGGCTTCCAATAGCGCATTTTTTTCCTGTAACTTTCTCTCTGTTGCCGTCAATGTCGTGATATCCCGACTCGTAATCAGAATGTGCCAACTACTATCATTAACAGACCAAAAACGACGATAGTTATAACTCTTTCGACTAAAATTCTCTTCAGAATCTTTGAGCTCAAATTCTGTTTTATATAAGCCCTTCGTATTTGTAATTTCCAGGTGTGGTCTATATTTTTCAAACAAACTTTCACCGAGCACCTCAATCGCGGGTTTGTTGATTACTTCTGAAAACGATTTTTTTGTAAAATCCAGCCAAATTTGATTGACAAATACGATGTGGTATTGCTCATCTATTACGATAATACTATCGTCAGATGCAGAGATTATTTCTTTGAATTGTTGCAACTGGGCTTCAGTTTGTTTGCTTTTAGAAGTGTCTAAATGGACTCCTTTTACCTTCAGTGGTTTATTATCTATATCTCTCTCAGAAATTTGAGCTCTATCCAGAACCCATATCCACTCACCTGACTTCGTGCGCAAGCGATATTCACATTCAAAAAAAAGGCTCTTTCCTTCGATAAAATCATTCCAAACTGCCAGAACTTTGTCCACGTCTCCAGTGTGAATTTGCGCAAGCCATGCATCATATTTATTTACAATCCCACTCTCATAATAGTCTTTGGATGATGACCAATCTTCACTATAAACCACTTCTCCTGTAACGAGATCCAGTTCCCACGTGCCGGCATTTGCTGCTGCCAATGTCAAATCCAGGTTTTGCTCTACGCTTTTTAAATCTCCCTGATATTCCCTGTTAAAAGTTGGGTTGCGACTGATACTGAAGATACCGCAAATGTTGCCCTTCGTATCCAGCAATGGTCCGCGTTTTGAATTACAACTTATGTTGACTGATGAGATTGTTTTTAACTCCAGTTCAATGTTTACATTTTCACCAGATTCAAAAATCTTTTTATCCAGTTTCTTCAGCCTGTCTACTGTACTTGAATCGAAAAAATCCTTATCCTCGCAGCCGATAAGTTCATCAGGTTTTCTACCTAGAATACCTGCCGCGACTGTATTAACTTTGGTATAGATACCATTCATATCTTTCATGAATATGGCATCGTCACATTCATTGAATATGGTATTTAACATACAAAATTGCTGGTCAATTTCCATTGCTGTGTTATTTTTTTGTTGCTTAGCTGTCATGTTTTCAGACAATTCCATGAGAGTTCGTTTTATTATTTACCAACGTTATTAATTCTTTCATATCAAAAGGTTTAAACAGGCAGCCTGTTACATCATGAGAACGTAATACATTGCTATTCACCATACCCTTCATTTCTTTTCTGTAGATGAGTAAGGTGGGAAGGCTGGATTGATGCTTTTTGAGGTAGGCATATTTTGCCAAGGCCTGAACAACGGGTAATTGCATGTCCAGAATTAGAAAGTCGTGTTCATCCTCGAAATTCTCTATAAAAATATCAGTATCAGTTTGTGCAATGTAAGTACTATAGCCATGCACTCGTAGTTCCTGATCAATATTGGCTGCGATACCTGGATTTCCATCAACGACCAATACTATCCCTTCCCCTAAGCGTTTTATCTCTTCTGCCTTTTCAAGCAAGTTATTCATGACCGGCGGAATCGGTAGTATATGACTTTCTCCGTCAGTCAGAATGGAGTTGGTAAGCTGGTCAATTCGAAAACCGGTTATAACAATCGTTTGTGTAGCAGGAGTGTGCATTTGAATTTCACTAAGCACCTCCAGGCCATTCATGTCTGGTAATTTGATATCGATAAGGGCCAGATCAAAATTGCGTCGCTTGATTTCAACAAGCGCATCAGCGCCCGTGAGAACGGTGATCATTAGAATATCCACCTTGTAGATTTACTACTTAAGTCAATTTGTATTTTTTACCTCCCTGGTTACCTTATATAGATGCAATTTACAGGCCTGAGAAGCTATCTCGTTGTTAATATTGACTTTTTTAAGATAACATCCATCGATGTTTGTGGGCGCCGCGTCAGTATTCAGGCTAAGGATATGACTTTCGCCAAATGTTTGGCGTAATGAACTTCAAGCTCAAGGTCTCAGTGGAAACTACTTACTAGACATCGTCCAGTGCGGATTTGATTATCCTGTAAATGTTAGGGCGATTATCCCGTACTTCATCAACACTTAGGCCTTCCAGCGAAAATGGGTATTTAAGCCACTTGTCTGTGGTGTGGGTATAGTAATCCGGTACGCGATCTGTCAGGTTATGAGTGGGTTTATACCAGGGTACTGCGACCCGAATATCGGTGGGACAATTTGCTCTCGCCTTTTCTCTCAATTGATTAATGACCGTTTGTATCGTGATACCTGTATCAAAAACATCATCAACAATCAGCAGTGAATCGTCACAATTAAGGTTCTTTATAAGATAATTTAATCCATGTACCCGTATATCATCACTTCGTTCATGGTTGGCACTGTAAGAAGAAGTACGAATTGCGATGTGGTCGGTTTTAATACCGAAATAATCGAGGATCTCCTGAACTGCGATTCCTATCGGTGCGCCACCCCGCCAGAGCGCGATAATCACTTTTGGCTTATAGCCGCTCTTGATTACTTCCGCGCCTAATTTAAAGGAATCATTTAGTAATTCCTGGGAAGATATATAGGTTTTTTCTGACACAATCCTGTTAACATAATTTATGATTGTACTAATTATATCCGATTACGCTCCATTTGACCGCCTATGAAAAAAGTATTTATTGACGCCGAAGAGCTACTACTTGATTCGTATCGTTTGGCGATGAAAATTTATGAAAGTGACTTTAGACCGGATTTCATCATAGGACTATGGCGCGGCGGAACCCCCGTCGGTATTGCTGTCCAGGATTGTCTCGAATACCTGGGAGTTGAGACCGATCATATCTCAATCCGAACTTCTTACAGGGGTATGAGCAGCTACTCAGACATGATTGAAAATGAGGGAAGTATCAAGGTTCACGGATTACAGTACGTATTTGATAATTTGAATAGCAGCGATGCATTATTGATCGTCGATGATGTCTATAGCAGTGGACTAAGTATCAAAGCCGTTATCGACAGGTTGTCAGATAAAATGCGTAAAAATTTGCCAGAAGATCTGCGTATAGCGGTACCCTGGTGTAAGCCAGATAAAAACCGTACCGATCGTGTTCCCGATTTTGCTCTATACGAAACAAAAAAATGGCTGGTTTTTCCTTACGAACTTGATGGCCTTAGTATGGACGAAATCAGCGAGAATAAGCCGGAATTGATGGCCACGCTAAATGACGTTATCGAGTCACTTCCTCAGTAAGCCAGAATCTTAAAGTTGTTTGACTAAATTCCCCTGCACCCAGACCTTAGTGATATTACTTCGATTGGCGTTATAGATAATTTTTTGCAGGGCATCTTCATCATTATCAATACCTTCCCAGGTCATTAGATTACTGTCCGCGACTGTGGTATCAACGACCATGGCATCCATCGCATAACCCTCTTTTATTTGACCGATCTTTAAATCAAGCGCCTTGCCTCCTCCTGTAGTTGCCATCCAGAAAGCTTCCTTGAAATTTATTCTGGTATTCTGGGAACCCCTATCCTCACTCGACAGCTCAGGATTGACCCCTTCTTCCAGGGCACGCGATGCTGTGATCGCCATATTACAATTATGTAATAGAGAAGGATTTGGTCCTCCTGAAATATCTGTTCCAAGGCCAATATCCAAACCAAGGTCAAGTGCCTTTCGCGCTGGGAAAACGGCATTGGAAAAATAAAAATTCGATAAGGGACAATGTGCAATACCAGTTTGTCTTTGCTTTATAGTCTGCATATCCGTTTCATTGATAAAATTCGAATGCGCGAGTACGGTCTTATTTCCAAGTAGTCCAAAATTGTCCAGGCTCTCTGTATCGTGCACCCCGTGGCGTTCAATCACATAATCATGTTCCCAGTCACTTTCAGAACAATGGGTCTGCACATGACAATCGTGTTCACTGGCAATCTCGCCGAGACCTTTCAACATCTCATCGCTACAGCTGGGAATAAAACGTGGTGTTACAACCGGTAAGACCCGTCCATTTTCATTTCCTGGCATCGCACGGATATAATCAATTAAAGCGCGAGTGTCCTTCAGTCCTTGTGCCGTCGACTCATCACGAGAGAAATCCGGCCA
>JAAHTH010003352.1_pt1 | contig 11059 bp, 7 predicted proteins | sample 6116091 | NCBI WGS metagenome assembly JAAHTH01 (sample SAMN13939990, study PRJNA603662) | sponge metagenome | isolation source: marine sponge | host: Mycale hentscheli | place: New Zealand | collected 2006
AAATGACCAGATGCCAGGGTTGTGCGGTCCATGACCGCCGCCAGCTTGGGATAAGGAACACCTTTATGCAGCTCGTCGATTAGTTGTAAGGATGCTGGTGTTGGCTGGTCCGATGTGTCGGCCAAGGGTCTCGATTTCAAGTTGTAGTAATTGCCGTCCCACTTCAGCCGCAGTGGGGCGTTCATCAGGATCCATGGAGACCATTTGCTTCACCAGGTCGGCAACTGGTTCAAGCATGATCTGGCTCACCTGCTCGGTGCGCGTGATCCAATGCCACAGTACACGTCCGAGTGAAAAAATGTCCATGGCGGGGATAGCGGCCAACTTGCCTGCCAATGCCTCCGGCGCGGCGTATTCAGGCGTTCCTCGAAAATGATGGTTGGGAACCGTGTGGATTTTCGAAGCAAAGCCAAGGTCCACAAGCGTGACATGCCCACGAGATCCCACGACAGAATTCTCCGGCTTCACGTCGCCATGTACCCAACCAGTTGCGTGCAGAGAATCGAGGGCCTGAGCAAGTTGTCGTACAAGCCACAAAGCGACTGGAAGAGGCTTCGAGTTGATCGATTCCAGGTGACGTTGCATCGGCTCACCTTCCAACCTTGGCATGACCATGTATGGTTGGTTGGATGTTGTGGAAGCATCTAGCAAAGCAATCAGGTTTGGATGCCGAACGCAACTGGCCGCGGCTATCGACTGCAGTATTTGTCGGCTGCCTTCCACTTGATCGGGCCCGCTCTTGGCACGCTTGATGACATAGTCCCAACGTGGACTGCCAACTGCATCGGCCGGTTGTGCTAGCAAAAGTTGAGTCGTCGAACTTTCATGAATGACTTCCCCAAGCCTCCAAATTCCCAGAATTGCCGGTTGCTTGCATTTCCGTTGGGAACGGTTTGACGAAACATCAGTCACAGTGGGAAGTCCTCGGCATTCGTGATTAGGGTGAGTGGAGCACTCATCGACGGTATTCTTGTAATTCGACTATTTGGAGGTTGAACTGCGAATTCATTTATCTTTCCGCGGAAAAATTCTGTGTTTTCAGCGATTCTGGCGTTTGGCTTCTGCGAATCTTGGCTGTTGTCAGAATGTTCATTCTCGTTGTTGTTCCCCTGCTCGTTTCGTTCTCCCACATGCTCCGTGAATCGGCGATTTTCGGGGTAGCGTTCAAGAGTAAAAAAAGAGGACCCTAAGAGGCGAGGTAGACCGCACTTGTTGTGCAGATGGCCGAACCTAGCGACGAGATTAGAAAAGTGAATTACGCGCGACCTGCACCTGCATTGGCAATTCATGACTTGAGAAAGTCCTACGGAGATTTGCATGCATTAAAAGGTGTTACTTTTGGTCTCCAGAGAGGTGAGCGGTTGGCTTTCCTTGGGCCCAATGGCGCGGGGAAAACGACATTGATTCGTTGCCTCGCTGGTCTCACGAATGCAGACCACGGCGAAATTTTTTTGGCTGGTCGACCTTTCAAAAGTTACGAAGCAAAACAACAGATTGGTTTTGTACCACAAGAGATCGCTTTGTACTCGGATTTGACAACTCGCCAGAATCTGGAAGCATTCGGTCGATTTCATGGTTTGCGGCGTCGTGTACTGCGTGATCGGTTGGCGTGGGCGCTGCAGTGGACCGGGTTAGAAGACCGTGCCGATGATATGGTGGGCGCTTTTTCTGGTGGTATGCAGCGGCGTGTGAATCTCGCATGTGGTGTCATGCATGAACCAAAAATTCTGTTGCTTGATGAGCCAACCGTTGGCGTTGATCCGCAGAGTCGGCAACGAATTTTTATGATGTTGGATGAACTGAGTGGTGCGGGTACGTCAGTCTTGTTAACCACGCATCATCTTGATGAAGCTGAAGAACGCAGTGACCGGATTGTGATTCTTGATCAGGGCATGGTGGTGGCAGATGGCTCAATTGATGAGTTGGTAGAGCAGTCGGTTGGCACGCAACGGCTCGTTCGCCTGCGCATCGATCGACCTCTTACGGCACCGATTCGTGCCGGAGTTGCAGAGGATGCCGCTTCGTTTGGGACACGAGGTGCAGACGAGATTTCGACTCGTATTGATGATGTGTCAAATCATCTGCCAGGTCTGATTGACCTTGTTCGTCGGCGTGGCTACGGAATTGCTGACGTGCAGGTGGAGGCTCCATCACTTCATCATGTGTTCCTGCATCTAACGGGTTATGAATTGCGTGACTAATGCACCGAAATTGAAAAAGTTGCTCTCATGATTTTGACTGTGCTTCAAATCAGTTGTCGTCGGCTGCTACACAACCGTGTGGAGTTGTTGCTGACGTTCCTTGTACCAATTGCGTTCTTCAGTATTTTTGCAGTTATTTTCGGCGGAGGTATGGGACGTGGAACAACACCAAGAATCAAAGTGGTCGCGGTTGATGAAATTCAGTCAGTCGTGAGTTCACAAGTCATGTCTGCGCTTGCGGAACAGGAAAGCCTGCGTTTCGTGCGTGAGAGCGACGCCAATGATTTGAACCGTGATGAAGCCATGGAGTTGGTGCGTTCAGGTAGTGCCACTATGGCGATTATCCTGAGGGTAGATCACGAACAACTTGCGGCGGAACTGATGGCTGATGCTGCGGATCAGGTTGCGGCACAAGTCGTCTCTGCAGTCGTCAATCGAGCAATCATGTTGTCGGAAGCTGAGTATCAAGTCGCTCAACTGACTGGTGACGAACCGGATGATAATGAGCAACAGCTTGCGGTTGGGGCTGTCAGTGATTCAGACGATGAACTGTTTGGCATTGAGGAATCACTCCAACGCAAAGTGGAAATCATTGATGTCATGGGGGAAGGAAAGGCAAATCCTGTTGTCAGCATGTACGCATCGGGAATTGCCGTCATGTTTCTTTTGTTTGGAGCCACAGGCGGTGGCGGTGCTCTTCTGGAAGAGCGGGAGAATCAAACGCTAGACCGATTGCTTTCCACACAGATGTCGATGGATCAGCTGTTGTTGGGCAAGTGGTTTTATATGAGCATTATTGGCGTGTTACAGGTTGGTGTCATGTTCCTATGGGCGCAAGTTGTTTTCAATGTCGATCTGATAGGTCATTTGGATGGTTTTTTGATGATGACAGTGGTGACTGCATTGGCAGCATCCGGGTTTGGCCTTTTCCTTGCCACACTTTGCAAGTCACGTGGGCAATTGAATGGTTTGTCAGTTATCCTCATTCTGACCATGAGCGCTCTCGGCGGCTCGATGGTACCAAGATATTTGATGAGCGAGGAATTGCAGCAATACGGGCTGTGGACTTTCAACGCGTGGGCTCTTGATGGATACACCAAGGTGTTTTGGCGAGAGTTACCTGTGGATGCGCTTGCTCCGCAATTGGGCGTCTTGTTGATTAGTGGAGTGGTGTTTCTGCTTGCCGCTCGCGTCTTGGCCGTCCGTTGGGAAACTGACTGATTCGGCTTTTTCGGTCGACCTGCTCGTATTGTCTCGTTGCAGGCCGCTTGAGCTGATTTCGCAACGTCATTTTGTCATTTGCGGAACGCTTTCTGGAGAATTCTGCCCTGTGTACGATTTTGCAGGCTGTCGGTGATTGATTGGAAGGTTTCTGATGCATTACCTTTAACACTTGTTTCTTGATTGTTGTACTAATACACCAGAGTGTGAAAATGGATACTTGGCCAATTGGCGTCTTTGCTTCCGTGGATGCGGGCTTGGGGGTTGCTTGGGATGTGATTGCACAATTGAAAGTTCCTACTATTCAATTGCATGCGCCGAGTCCCGAAAAAAGGAATCAGGAATCTGCTGAGGCTTTTCGAAAGCAATTGAGTGAGATGGGGGTCCAATGCAGTGCTGTCTTCGGGGGTTTCGAAGGGGAGAGCTATGCAGATATTCCCACGGTAGTACGAACGGTGGGGTTGGTACCGGCCGATACGCGGCAGTCACGACTCAGTGAAATGGTCGAGATCTCCAATTTTGCAAACTGGCTCGGCTGTGACACAGTGGCCTTACACCTGGGGTTCATTCCACATGATCCGCAGGCAGAAGGTTATTCAGATATTGTCGACGTTACACGGCAACTCTGTGATCATTGTGCAGGTCATGGTCAATTCCTGCACTTGGAAACGGGCCAAGAAACTGCTGATGGTTTGCTTGAGTTCATTAAGCAGGTAGATCGCGAGAATTTGAGAATCAACTTCGATCCAGCCAACATGATTCTGTATGGGACCGGAGAGCCAATCGAAGCCTTGCAGGCCGTCGGTAATCACGTTCGAAGTGTCCACTGCAAGGATGGTACGTGGAGCGACAAACCCGGTGAGACCTGGGGAGCCGAAGTACCACTTGGCAAAGGGGATGTTGGAATGGAGACGTACCTTCGTACCCTTCAAAAAATCGGGTATGAAGGACCGTTGACTATTGAACGTGAGATTCCGCAGGATCCTGAGAGGCAGATGGCTGAAATAGGGCAGGCAATCGAATTGCTGACCAAGCTTCGGGAAGAAGTCTTGGGCTAAGGCACACCCCGTGACGTGAACTCTGGGGCGAGCAGTGGGTGCAGTGATGCGCCATGCAGCCCTCGGGTAAGCGATGAAGCCAGTTCTTGCGACCGCATCTTGATCCCAAAGATCGATCATGATCGGTTCAGGTTTCTGATCATCTCCGATCCTTCGTTCAATTGTTGCTTTGGTGCATTGAGATCACTTTGAGCGGATCACATCTTCGCTCAGCAGGTGTGATGTGATGGTTACTTATTGGTCACATTCTCCGTTGCCAGATGCAGTGTTAGCGGGCGAGCCGGATTTGACAGACGAATCCGCTCTGTGTCGATTTCAAACCCAACTTGGGTCTGTACTCAGCCATTACTTTTCGGCATTCCCATTGGGGTACGTAGGACAAATGTAGCACCACCACCAGCGGTTGGTTCGTAGGTCAGTGTGCCACCGTGGGTATGCGCGGTTTGTCTCGCCAGTGCCAAGCCGAGTCCAACACCCGCTGCAGTTTCTGCTGCTTGCTCCGCAGATTTGCTGAATGGCTGAAAAATTTTGCGCTGTAACGCCGGGGGCACTCCGGGCCCGTGATCTGCAATCGAGATTATCACCTCGTGATCAACAATTTCTGCGATTAGCTGCACCGGTGAATCAGACTGGGACTTGGCATATTTGGCTGCATTGTCTATCAGATTGAAGATGACTTGTTCCATCGCAGGTGGATCTGTTTTCCATCGGCCCTCCGTTGGTGAACTGATATCAAGTGCCATGCCACATTGCTTCAGGCGTCCGATGAGTCGAGGCGTGATGCGATCAATCCAATCAGGCACCGAGATGACTTCTGTCATGGGAATGGTGGAAGTGCGTTCCAGTTTTGAATAGCGGAGTACGTTGTCGATTAAATGTGTTAGGCGATCCGACTCCTGACTGAGTGTTTCCAAATATTCTTTTCGGGCCGCAGGATCGCTCACCATATTACGTGAAAGCAACTCCGTATAAAGTCTGAATGTGGTTAGAGGCGTTCGCAATTCGTGCGTAACGGCGGAAACGAAGGTTGCTCGACGTTCACTGAGTGCAATGAGTTTTTGGAGAAAGATGGTAGCAATCACTGCTGTGGCAGACAGTGTTAACCAGGCAATCAATAAAGCATTGTGCGTCGGCGACCAGGTTTCCGGAGTTGAAGTATTACCAGTTGTGACCAAGCGGGCTGGTAAAGCCGCAAGGGTGACTGCTGGATCCAAATTCTCTTTGTCTCCAACTGGTAAAAAATTTGCATCTGGGATTAGATCCATGATCTCGGAAGCCAGTGAATTCTTGAGTTCCGCCCAGTCGACCCACACACCATCGAGTCCATCAGGGTTTTCTCGTGCTGGGCGGAGAACGAAAAGTTGATCATTCACCCACAACGTCATCAGGCGTTTCCCCGACGTACTCCATTGACGAGGCAAAGTGCTGTTTTCAGAACGCGTGGCGTTATTGTCAGATGGGGCACCTTGATTTGAAAATTTGTCTTGATAGTTCAATGCAATTTGTTGCTGAACGATCATGTTGCGATTCAATAATTCCAAGTCGCTGCTTGGTAATTGTGACTTGGACTGTGATATTGAATTTGCGTTCACCCGGTCATCGTATTGCAGTTTGTTGGTGTAGACGTTCACTTTTGTGGTATAGCTGCCTTCCGAAGTGGTTGGTTCAGTCATTCGATCCAGATTGCTTATTAGCTGGTTGACTGAATTCATGATCGCAGTTGCAGAGACGGTCTCAGGTAACGACATGAAGTGGTCGGCGTTTTTTGGATGAGGCGTGCTGCCATGGATCGAAAATACCGGCTGCGGTCTGCCTTTAGTGCCGTTGAGGATAGTGAAACGCTCTTTAACAAAAGGGGGCTCTGCTTCCACGCCGTCTTGCCCACTAAGCGGGTCGAGAAGTGTTGCAATGAATGGCCCCAAGCGAGAATCGAGTCGCCACAAAGCGACCACTGTGTCTTGCTGGAGTCGTTCGCGTGCTTGGCTCTCTTGGCGTTCACGACTGAGACGCAGCGTATGCTCTGAAAGACTAATGAGTCCAATCGTGATGCAGGTCAGAATTAGTGCAAAGAGGCACCAAATCAAAGCGGGATGTGAAAGTGGATGGCCAGTGAAGTGTCTGATTGTCATGGTGTTTTGAGCAATGCTGGGTCTATCATGTAACCTTTTCCACGGATGGTCTTGATCGCTTCTTTATCGCCGCATGCATGGGTGAGTTTGTCTCTTAAGCGTGCAATGTGCATGTCGACCGTTCGAGTGGTTACGCCTTTTGAATCAATCTGCCAGACGCCCTGCAGTAATTCGTTGCGATCAATCGCTCTGTCTGGGTTTCTGCTGAGGTAATTCAATAAATCGCATTCCCGTTCGGATAGTACCTGAGTAAAACCTGTCGTCGCTTTGATTTCACGACTGTTCCAATTGATTTCTCCGTTTGGAAGTGTCAACGAAGGGTTCTGTGCGGATCTTGCTGGAGAGCGTCGTAGTACTGCTTCTACGCGTGCGAGCAGTTCGTCAACGCTGAATGGTTTGACCACATAGTCATCCGCACCCAGTCGCAGTCCCTTGATGCGATCTTGTTCTTCACCCTTGGCAGTCAGAATGATTACTGGAAGCGTTGGCTTTTGTAGACGGATTTCAGTCAAAACGTCCAATCCATGTCCTCCGGGTAATACAAGATCCAGAAGTACCAAGTCGCATGGTTTTCCGATCGCCTTCTCTATGCCGGTATCAGCCCGCTCCGCTTGCCAGACAATGTGTCCAGTGGCTTTGAGTGAATCAACGATTCCACGTCGGATAGCGGGATCGTCTTCGATTGTGAGAATGCCGGGGGCTGCCATGTTACTCGCCTTGGAATGGAATACCTTGGTTATCTCTTTTTCTATTGAGCTAATGCTTCTGGAAGTCTTAGTGCCGGAAGGTCTGGTGTCTCGATCCTTCTTTGTTCTTTGATGTCCAGTGCGATGGAGCGATCTCCTAATGATAAGCCTAGCCATGGATCATTCAGCGGCATCAAAAAGAGCTCTTCATAGATTCGGTTGGTAAGTTTGTCGTAATCTCCTGTTGCTAAATTGCGGGCGTACCAGTCATCCAGTTTGGGTTGAAGACCGTAAAGATTAAAAAATGAATCCACTTCAGTTTGTGGGGCCAGTGATTCTACCATTCGAAAGAGGTGCAGTTCTGCTGCCATTTTAAGAGGAGCCGTTCTCATTGCTGCTGTCGCACTGGGGCTGTTCTTCTTTATTTGTTTCGCAGTGGGGTGTGTGGTCGTCGGTTTTATTTGTTCTGCCGCTGTCTTCCAGCGGGGGTCAATTGGATTCAAATCACTCACCTCCTGGTCGAAGCGAATCGTGAGTTCGCTTTGCTCGCGTCTTTGTTTTGCTCGATTCTGGTGCCAAAGTTGTAAGTGTTGCTGGAAATCGGTAGCGGGCAGTGACAGACACGTTTTGTGTAGTTCAATGATCGATTTGGCCCAACGCCCAAAATCGGTCGGGGTGACCAATCCAGGAAGAGCATCAATGACTCGACCTTCCCCAGTAACAGCTAGGTGCACGCTGTTGCCGAGCATCGGTTGGCGCAGTTTTCTCCCGTCGCCGAAATCAATGGTCACAATGGGGACGTCACGTACGGATTGCCAATGCAGAATGAAATGCTGCTGCAGTAGTTTTGCAATGTACGGGTCGGTGTAAAGAATGCGTCGGAAGAAACGGCTGTTGGCACAACTCAAGTCCTCATCCAGATGCCCCAATAATCGAAGGCTAATAATGGGGCGTTTGAATTCAATGGATTTTGATTTGGCGACTGCCAACGACTTGTACCAGTAAAGTTGGCATGCACTTGCCTGTTTTTGACCAGCAATGAAGTCAATTTGCTTTTCAAACAAACGCTGTTGAAGGATATCAGCCGATCCCTGAGAATCAGGTTTGAATGCGCGGAGGGTTGCTGCTAAGCCGGTTGGACCTAAGTCTCTAAGCTGTTTGGCGACTTGGGCGATTTCCCAGAGTTGTTCTTGGTTTGGGTTTGGTACTGCAGTGAGATGTGAGAGTTTAGTAGCCAGATTGTCTGCCTGACCGGTATGCAATTCATTATTCCCACAGACGATTGCAGAGGGAGCTTCCAAGCACAGGGGCAGTAAGATGATGGTAGACCAAAGGCAGATTCGGCTTAACATTGTAGACTCCCATGTTCAATGATTCCGTGTCAGCGATGTACCGGACACTCCGATGGAATTTTAGGTGCCATCAACGATTTGCACCGTAACGTCTTTGTAACGTGGGAGCTGGCAAAATTATCTCGTCCCGAAATTATGCGCGCCAAAGGCATGTTTTATGCTGCCGTTGAAGTGCGCAGCGAGAAACGCATTTTGAATTAAGGTCGGTTTGCTTTTCAGGCTTCTGACCGAAAAATTTTCATCGGGAAGCACCCATTGAGATGGCCTGCCATCTTGATGGCGGTCAAAGTGTCAAGGGATCGAAGATTCTGCACCTTACTAGTTCGCACCGTCATTGGTTCGACACATGCGCACTCAACTGGGGGCGATCGACGTAAGGAGATACAATTCAGTTGAGTTTGGCAGAAGAGTCAGTTTGGCGTCGGTTTTAGGTACAGGAGTCGCATCCCGTTTCCTGTGATGGAAGCGTTACGCAATCGGAATCGGCTCCTCCGTCAGTGGAGATGATTGCTAGCTTAGTTTGTCCCATTCGGATTTGCTGTCGGCATTTCAACTGGCAACGGCATCACAGCTGATTCCTGAGTTTGCAATGGCATCGCATCGGTGGGTAGTTTTCCCGTTTCCTTTTGCAGGCTAGGCAGCTCTTCGTGTGGTATGCCGTCACCAGTGATTGGTCGATCTTTACGGTTTTTATAGACTGAATTCGTGAACTCAGGTTCGCGGGGAAGCGGGTTGTAACGCAATCCACAGTCATTGCATCCGCAGTCAATTAAACCATCCAGTGTAGTGCCGGGATACTGCAGTAATGTTTCCGGTGAGATCTTGCCTGGATCAATCCATAGTCCTTCTGGTGTGAGTTCCATGGTTCCCAAATCAAGATCCAGTGTTCGCCGCACTGCTTCATAGTTGACATAAATTCGTAGCAGATTGTTTTGTGCGTTCAGCAAAGCGCTAAGAGCTTGAATGGTATTCCGGGCTTCATTTGTGATGCCGCTGTTATTGGCTTGGGGCGTCGTTTCACGCAAATCTCTGGCGTCAGCATTGAGTTCAATTTGGTCAGCCGCGATGCCAACCGCCTTGCGGCCGTATTCGAACGTCAACCGGTCACGCATTAGTTGTCGTATTTCTGCACGCAGGGTGGTCCAGATAGCGTCCTCATACTGGTAGTAATCTCGTTTTTTCTGCTCGTAATTGATAAGGATTCGACGATAGTTATTGCGTTCGACTAATCTTGTGATTGGGGCATCCCACTGCAACGCGATATCTAAGTTTCCTGTTTTTGTCAGTCCAGTACTATTAATGTCTCTGGAGCCGATTCCACCACGGATGTCCACGTTCAAATCGCTTTCGAGATCGTCTGCAACGACCTCAATCTGCCTCCACGCGTCGACAAGCGCTGCTCTTGCGTTGGCATAATCTCGTCGGTTGCGTCTTGCAATTTCGAACGCGATCTCAGGTGAAATGTCAACTTCTGGCAGGAAAACGCTTTCGGTTCTTGCCTGAGCTTGCAGTAGTTGTAAAACCAGAACATCATCGCCTAGGTCAGCAACCAGGTTCTGCGAAGCAAGGATCACGTCATCTCTTAAACGACGCGCTAAGTCTCGCGGATCAATATTGCCAGGCGCGATGTTTTGAAGGCTCCTAAATGATTCTTGTAGTTGATTCAACTTCACCAGATAGGCGTTCAGTCGCATTTCTAGATTCTTGTGACCGTCGACTAAGTCGACTAACAAACTTGCCAGTTTCGAGGTGTCAAAGATGGACTCGTCGATATCTGATACGTTCAGCAGGCCGCAGATGCTTCCCTGCTCCGCAGTGAATAGAGTCTTCATCGTCTCTGCTTGACCGGCACGCTGCGGAATAGCCAATTCAAAATCAGCGATGTCGTCACGGACCTTCGGTAGGTCTGATTTGATGACGTCACGCAAGAAACTTTCCAGCGGCTTTAATTCAGTCTCCAGTTTTTGAAGTGAGTCAGCCAGTTTCGGCGTCCATTCAATTTGGGAAACTGGTAACCCAGTGTCTTCGTTGATTTTGAACTCACTTTGTTCCAGAATCTCGATGTTCAGTTCACCGACATTGGCGCGAAGAATGCTTAATTCTTCACGTCGTTTTAGAAGTCGTTGGTCAATGAGCTCAAATTGCTTCAGGATGGGATCGTCCAGTTCGACGCAGATATAGGGTGGCAGTCCGAGTGTTCGAAGAAATGTGTCGATTTGGAGTTGAAAGCTCGCCTGTTGGGCAACGAGGCCTGTAAGCGAGTTGTTTAAGTTCTGGCGTGTTTGCGCAACATTCAGACGCTGTGAAACGATTGTTTGTGACGCCGGGATTGTTGTTAACAATTCAATCAGTGAGTCCTCGAAGACAAGAAGGATTTCACGTTGGCGTGTGATATTTTCCTGCTGATTGCGG
>JAAHTH010002275.1_pt1 | contig 11053 bp, 18 predicted proteins | sample 6116091 | NCBI WGS metagenome assembly JAAHTH01 (sample SAMN13939990, study PRJNA603662) | sponge metagenome | isolation source: marine sponge | host: Mycale hentscheli | place: New Zealand | collected 2006
TTATATAATAGACCTAAGAAGTGTTTAACTGACTTAGCCGTTCTTACACCCTTTAAGAATTCGTCTCTGATTCTCTCTGGAGAGATACCTTCAAGACTAGCATCGTTTAATAATACCTTCTCTACATCTGGTTCTAATTGACTACCGAATCTACCAGCAAATCTAATTGCTCTAAGGATTCTAAGTCTATCTTCACCAAATCTATCTTCTGCTTTACCAACAGTTCTTACTATACCTTTCTTAAGGTCAGAGATGCCACCTACGAGGTCAACTATCTCACTTGTATCAATATCAAAGAATAATGCGTTGATGGTAAGGTCTCTTCTCTTAACGTCTTGGTCAATGGTTGTAAATTCAACAGAATCTGGTCTTCTACCAGAACCACCAAAATCCATGAACTCATTGAATTCATTTGGTAATAATTCTTTAGCTATTTCTTTCCAATTTTTCATATTAATAATTAATTTTCAAAATAATCCATTCTGCTTGTTTTTTAAAAAATTCTTCATCACTAGTTATTATCACCCATTCTTGATTTTCACCCCACAATAAATAGTTACCCTTACTTTCTACTGACCAAGCAGTGTTATTTTCAGTATTATATGTTTTAACCAATTCGATTAATGTATCTAATGTTGTGTGTTTAGATAACCACACTCCATCACCATCACCACCTTCTGATACTACTGAATGGTATAATAAATCTAACACTTTAATATTAATTTCTTTACTCATTTCAATTTCCATTTAAAACCACCACAAGTGTTTCTATCACCATTAATTACTGACCAAATATTACCTTGACTTAATCCAAGATTTTTAGCCGCATCACTAGCACTTCTCCACTCGTTTATTATATTATCTTCTTTATCTAATTGTAATACTGTTTGTGCATTCCAACTAACAACACCTTTCTTAGTTTCGGATATTTGTTTCTTCGTTTCTTCACTATGTTGGTTACCAGTGTTCCTACCCTTCTTACCCCTCAATGAATCACTAATCTTCTTTCTTGTTTCCTCACTTCGTTTAATACCCTTGAGTCTCTTACCAGCCTCAGATATTTTTCTTTTAGCTTCATCAGTATGTTTACCACCAAGAAAACCACAATCACCACCCTCTGTCATATTAGTTAACTTGTAACCATCTCTCTTCAATTTAGCAATCCAAAATATCTCTCTATCATTTAATATAGAAATATCACATTCTTCTATTAATTCAATTTTAATATCACATAACAAACCCTTATTTTCTAATTGAATTAACCAACTATTCTTATGACTTGGACTTCTTCTTTTATCATATTTGTGTTTATATAGTCTTTTACTTAATCTTCTTACTGTTTGACCAACATATCTACACTCACCACTTATTGGACAAATCAATTTATATACATAACCTTTTCTCATGATATTCTTTTATTATAAATATCATGAAAGTTCTAAATGTCGCTATTTCATCTTAACTTTTTGTAAGAAAAGTTTATATTTCTTTTCATCCTTATTTTTTAAGAACCTTAAGAAGTTTTCTAAATCCTTTTCTCCGTAAGAAATATCCTTGCGAAAAGTGGCCACTTCGTGTTCATCTTCACCAGTGAATACGTTGATAACACCGAAAGCTTTACCAGTTGGAATAGTTCTTAATCCAGCATCTGACATCATTTGCTCAACCTTATCTGGTGTAGCATCAGTTGCAAGGTCCCAATCCTTAGGAGTCTTACCTAATAAAGCATCTCTAACCGCACCACCAACTACGAATAGTTTAAAACCATTCTTAACGAAAATATCTTTCAATTCTCTTATATCTGATGGTACTGGAATATCGAACTTAACTCTATTCTCAGTAATCAAACCTTCTCTTATTTTATTTCTAATAAATTCTTTCATAATACAAATATAATACTTTAATTTGTAATAACCAAATTAATTGGTCATTATTACACCACCACTTCCATTATCTTCCATTGTTCTGAAACCATAATGCTTTGCAAGTGTACCAGCTAGTTTCTCATTGACAACGTTTACAATTACTTTATAGTCTTGACCCATGTAGGCTTTCTTTTCATTGTATTTATTCATAAGGTCATCTAATAATAGTTTTGATAATCCCTTTCCTCTGTATCCTGGTTTTATAATGATATGGAACACAAAGTTACCAGATGATTCCACCCAAGTAGCCCCAGCCAATTCGTTACCATCTAAAATAACACCAAATGGGTCAGCTGAACCGAACCCAATCTCACCACTCTTTGATAACTCATTAGTTTGTGCTATTAGACTATCGTAAAGTTCATCGTCTTCTATATCATTGATACGGTACGATTTAATGTCTTCTTTGATAAGACTTTCTCTGATTTTGTTTCGTATAAATTCTTTCATATGTTTGCAAACATTTCAACGTTGTGTCCAGAGTCTATAAGTGTCTGGAACCCAAATGTATTATAGAAACCTGTTAGGTCGTTGATGTTAAGACCAGAGAATCCCATTGGTGAAGCATTCAAGTACATTACAGTCTCACCTTTGCTTCTAGCGTATGCTATTGCTCTTTGCATAAGTTGTTTTGCGTAACCCTTACCTTTCTCACCATCGACAACATTTAAGTAATCAATCTTTGTGAACCTATCATTTGGGAATATAGCATCGTATTCGTCATCAGTCATATCACCACTTTCGATAGCATCCTCAAATTCTCTGTAAGCATCAATTATAAATTCAATCGATACCTTACCAACTATTTTTTTATCTTTGATTGCGTTGATGGTAACTGAGTCTTCATCTACCTCGGAAGTAAATTGAACTTCATCCATCACTTCTTCATATATCTTCATAAGTTTCATACTAATAAATACAAGTCTATAAACAAAAAAAGTCCCAACCAAAGGAAAGGACTTTCTTCTAAAAAACAACTTTAATAATGAATACGAATTACTCCTAACCCATATCTACACAAATATACCACAATTCACAATACTTGTCAATCCTAATATGATTTATTTTTAAAGTTTTTTTCTTTTATTATTCTACAGGAGTCTTAAACTCCATTCCATCAACAATGTCAGCACTTTCTTTGTTGATTATTACCAAGCTTTCTTTAGAACCATCGTAATGTTTTCTAACCGATTTTAAGATTTCAAACATCTTCTCTCTCGCTTCCTTGAAGTAAGGGATTGATTTTCTACTCTCCCACTTAGGGAATATAGCATCTTGTAGGTATGCTAAGTCTTCGTAGTAATACTTTTCACTAACCGTGATTGGTTTTACCTTTACATCGCATTTATCACCATTGAATCTAGCTGTGATGTAAACCCATTCCTCAGCATTAACCTTAGTTACCATTACTTTATAGAACTTACCTTGCTCGTCTAAGAATAAGTGCTTAGATGTCTTCATTAGGTAGTTCATAATTCTTTTTTCCATTTGTTCTTTTGTATATTTCATAATTTTACGTTTTAAATTTTAATTATTGTGAGATTCCCGCTCATTTTTCTTGGAAACCTCTTAATCCCGCTCGTTTTTCGTGAATGCCGCACGTTTTTCATGGGGTAAAACCCATTTTTCCAGAAACCCATGGGGTAATACCTATTTTTCCAAGGTAATACCTATTTTTCCAAAACTTCTGGGGGTAATAAGTGTTTTTCACGTAATGTTTACTGTAATAAGTGTTTTTCACCTGTAATAAGTGTTTTTCACGTAATGTTTACTGTAAAAACCCTTTTTCACGTAAATTATGGTCCTCTACGTTTAATCTAAGTCTCTCTCATCTTAATAAATTTTAGCTGTTATTATATTGTCATCATCATTTATAGATAATCTACCTTTAAACTTGATGCTTCCTTTCGTATGAGGGTTATCGGGTGTCTCCTTAGTGGAGAACCCAACACCCTCACTTACATCTACATGGTCAACATAATGGGTTTCCCCTTTATGCTTAATAATCCACATAGGGATGGTTGAATCCTGTAAGTGTTTCTTGTTGAAGTGGAATACGATTGATTCCCTTTTGTCTGATTGTAGTATTAACATGAGACCACCTCCTTCCCCATCATACGACATGAAGACGTTAATCGTCTAGCTTCATCGGATGCTTCGAATGCGACTGCGGTAATTTCGTTACCGATGTCTGGTTCTCTAAATACTGAATGTGTGATTCCCTTAGCTTCCGCTTTACGGATAAGTTTCTCCAACTCTTCTTCGTTGGCTACTGTTAAAAATGCTAAGTAATTTGATTGTGTGTACCAAAGTTTTGATAACTCTGGGTGTTCATGCTGTATTTGAATAGCTGCATGACCAGCTTGTACGGCTTGATAGCCAATTGATATATCCCTTCTGGATACTACTCTTAATTTTTCGTTTGAATTAATCTAAGTGTTCTTCATAACTTTTGTTTTTGTTTGTTTATAATAAATAGTCTTCAATCTTCTTTTGTGTCTCTAGTCGGACTCGAACCGACAACACTGGGGTTAGAATCCCGTATGATAACCCTTGTCACTATAGAGACATTGTGGGTAGGTTCGCCCTAGGAACGCCTACCGAGACCAACTTACTTGGAAATATCCAGAGGTCGTTGACACTAGATTACAAATATACGAAACTTTTTTAAATAAACAAGCTTTTTATTAAAAAACTTTTTATTGTTTAATTAAAATCTTCGCAATTCTATCTACTCTTTCTTCGAATTCCTCAAGCGTACCGTTGTTTTCAACGATTACATCTGCAATTGATTTATCGATGTTAAAAGAGTCCTTTCCTTCCTCATCTTTTCTTTCTGATGCATCAACCCATATGATTAGGTCGAATAAACCTTGTCTCATACACTCTTTAATTTCATCGGTGTCTCTCATACCAACATAACAATCAGCGTTCTTAAGAATGTCCTTAGCTAGTCTAGCTTGGTCGTCCTTATTATAGTCGCAAATCATTTGATGCCATTCTGGTCTATGATTAACTCGGTCCTCGAAACATTCTTCTGATGTCTCGTAACCATACTTCACTTTTAATTCATCGTAGATAAAGATATCAGCAGCAGCTTGTGATGATGATTTAAACTTATATCCGTAGATATCTCTTAGTATTTCTGCAAATGTGTCTTTTCCGTGTCTGGCTGACCCAACTATAAGAAGCTTAGGTAACCTGTTTTTTGTTTCATTTTTCATAATATTTCCATTTATATTTGTTATGTGTTTTTCTACTTCCCTTACAACAGCAAACAATCTTACTAGAACTTGAATTAGTACCTATCTCAGCATCTAATATACAATCCCAAACTTTAATTACTTCATTATCCAAATTCATTTGAACAACCTTTTTTCGATTAAAACTTTTCTTACCTTTCTGCCAATTATTATCACTTATCTTCTTTTTACTATCTTCTGTATGATTTTTACCTAACCATGACTTATGACCTTTCTTAAAACTAGTTTGGTTTGCAAATGTACAACCATCACCACCACTAGTATAATTAACCAAATTAAAACCCCATTGTTTCATTTGACTAATCCAATATATCTCCCAATATTGCCATTCATCTATTGATACAACATCAATAACTTCCATTATTGGTTTTAATCCTTCTTGTTTAAGTTGTTCTAACCAATTCCTTTTATGTGTCTGATGTTTTCTTGCCCTGTTTAAATGTGCCTTATATCTCTGACTAACATTGTTAGCCTTACCAACATATCTAACCACATTTGTTCTTGGGTCAATTAACACGTAAATATTTGTTGTTTCCATATCTATATCTTTTAATATAAATATGGTCAAATATTAAAAAGTTACAACCCCATGTCTCGCATGTCCTAGGATTAATAATTTTGGTAATTTACTCATATTTTAGATTTAATGTAATTCATTGTTGCAACCCAGTTAGGAAACTCACCTTGACCAAATAATATCTGTTCACCCTTCCAAGTTGTTTCAACAGCTGGTCTTGGTGTTTTCCAATCAAAGTCATCTATAAGGATATCCTTCTCAGTTCCTACACGTCCTTTATCAGTACATAGAATTAATCTTCTAGCGAAATCAATTCCTAAGTGTTCTCTTATCCAAAGAAACTTATCCGTATAACATAATGGATTATCGACAGATGGTCTAGTTAATATCCATACGTCTTCACCAAGAGCCTCTAACTCTTTAAGTGATTCTATCGCATTAGCTAATGGTCTTAACTTTGTAAAGAAACCATGTTGGGATTGTGGCCATCTAATATCTGGCTCTGCTCTCCAATCAAGGCGTACTTGACCAGAGAAGTCACAAATCGTATCGTCCATATCAACATACCATGTCTTAACTTTTATCATAACACAAACTTACACATAATAATATTAATATGCACGATTATTTTAATAAAGTTATCTTACCTCTAAGTATATCCTTTAGTTTAACAGTCTTTCCAGTAATGTGGTCTACCACCATTGAATCCTTTACACGATAGCTTCTACGCTTGTCTCCACGTCCACCAACAACACCTATTTGGTCTCTCCTTAAATCAGCTGACTCTAAATTGTGTCCCGTCTTATAGAAGTGATTGACCCTAATAGCCATTTCCTTAAACGCAGCCTTCTTATTCTTGTGTTGGTCTCTACCATCAACAACGCATTTGATACCTGTTGATAGATGTGTCATTACAACGCATGATGAGGTTTTGTTCTTGTGTTGACCACCAGCACCTGTCCCTCTAGTGAATATAATATCCACTTCGGATTCGTGAATATCGACTAACTCGTATTCATCCTTCTCTAAAAATGCTACTGTGATTGAACTTGTTTGCATCCTACCTTTCTTTTCAGTTGGTGGGACTCTTTGCCAAGTATGTGTTCCGATTTCGTTCTCGAAGACTTTTACTACATCTTTTCCGCTAAAGGCAAAGGCATGATAGCCCCTCTTTTTGCGTTTCAACAGTTCAGTTGATGTTATTGATTTTGCATGGCTTGGTGTAGATATTTGTCATATCTTCTACCAAAAGCTGTGCATCTTTGCCTCCTTCGGCATCTCTGATTTCTAACTTAAATGTTTTCATCTCTTTTGGTTTTTAATTATTGTTATAAACAAAAAAAGCAACTTGTCGTTGCTTTAATCTGGTAGTAGTAAGAAAGACTTTTCAATCTTCACTTGTAGCGGGTGAGGGATTCGAACCCCCGACCTCAAGGTTATGAGCCTTGCGAGATACCACTTCTCCAACCCGCAATGTGTTCTCCGAAAAGGGCTTCCACCTTTTGGTAACTTGCGTTACTCGGAGATTGATTCGCTGAAATCAATTTAACTAATTTACCTCAGCTTATCGGTTTTTTTAAAATATCAGAAAGGGGATTGTTTCTATATTAAGAGTTCATTGCTGAATCCTTTCTTTAATATTTTCACAGGTTAGCGTTTTTTAACTGTTCAATTTTTGCAATTATACTTTTATGTAGTTTGCTGTAACTAACCTTAAATTTGTGGTCTTTCTAGGATTCGCACCTAGGTTTCTCTTAAGAGCGTGTTTTAATAATTTCACCTGTTTATTGAACACAGCGTGACAAGTTATTAAGCTTAACACTAAAAGACCATAGTGGGGATGAAGGGACTTGAACCCCTACTTCATCAGATGCGTACTCGAATAACTAAATAGAGGTGGTCTACTTAGAAACTATTCTCGCTTATACTACATCCCCGAATATTTTTAAGTCACAAAATAGTGATTTAGTTGTTTTTTACATGAGACTAGACATCATGGTTTGTTTTGTTGCTCAACAAGTGGTAATTTCTAAACCACTCTCTCCTTAAATGTTTACGGGTTGCCGTAACTATTCTTTTTGACTTAATTTTTTAAATTTCTTTTTCTCAATGAACGATTGTATCTTTTAAATACTCCGCAAATATACTAAAAGACTTAACGCTTGTCAAGCAAATTTGAAATTATTTTTTATTTTTCTTCAAATATTTATCGTAAGCTAGGTTGAAAGGCCCATTCCATAAGGCTCCCAGTAATAATACCCACATAAAAATATTTAAGAATAAATTTTCAAATATGAATAAATTAACCGTAAATTGGAATAATACCACTGATAATGCTAGGAAGATAATCATTAATGATTGGAATAAATGCCAACCATCTAGTAGGTTATTTAAGAATCCAAATGCACCCTTATATTTGAACCCACCTTCAACATCTCCTTCACCGTCACCATCAATATCATTGTACTTGTTATCCCAACTATCTGTCTTTAACCAGAATTCGGCATCGTACTTTGAGAATATTGATTGTTCAAAGTGTGGTCTATCTGCTACGGTATCCATAATAGCATTACATATAGCTGCTAGTACCCAACATAAAGGACTAAGTAATCCTAATAGTATCATTACTTCTTTTTGTTAAGCTTCTCTTTTAGAGCCTTGATAGGATTTATTATTAATCCGTGAACTATGAATAGCATACATTCACCAACCCATAATAATCCACCAATGTAGAATAGGACCAACCAGAATTTTCCTTCGTCATAATCATAGATGTATTCTCCGATACTTCCGTTAGGTGACATTATCCCACCGATAATGAATAATATTGCACCAACTAGGATACGTCCAATGTGTGTTGCAAATAACTGTAAAAATAAGTGTCTAATTTTCTCTTTCATATTAAATTGTTTTTAATATAAATATCACTCAACTCTAGATTCAACTAATAATTTAGTAATGTCATCAATATGATACCATTGATAAGGTGATACATCATAATGTACCCCGAACCAGGGACCCTTTCGCCTATCTTCTTTAATTGGTGGTAAGTATAAACATGATTGTAATATTACCCCAGTTCCAATTTTATTGTTGGGGTGTTCGAACCTCAGTCCGATTTTCGCTGCTTTGTTTGTCTTCGAATTCATCTACGATAATAAATATTCCTTGCTTTTTGTTTAGATAGTATATTACGTTCAATACTTTAAAATATTGGTTAAATTCTTCTAAGAAGATTAACTCACCTTGTCTTGGTATAAATCTTAATCTCTTTTCTACTGGAACAATCGGTTGCCAACTCTTATTTAGGATTGAGATGCTTTGTCTTTTAAATGGATTTCTCATATCACAATGATAAGTTTTTTAATAAGAAAGTCAACATTTTTATCCGATTAGTATTTATTTTCCTCATTTTTTGTATTTATTAGTATAAGACTTTAACTAACATTAATAAAAAATTAGAAATTATGGGATGCGGATGCAAGAAAAACAAACCTAAGCCAAGTACTAACACAACAAATACAAGTACTACGACTACAACGACTACTACACCAAGTAAGTAACAAAAAAAGCCTAGAGAAATCTAGGCTTTTTTATTGTTAAGTGTTTTTTAGAAGAATTACATTCCTTCCTCTTCTGGGTACTCAGCTTTGTCTTTCTTAGCACCTTTAATTGCTTCGTAAGCACCGATAAATTTACCACCGAATACGTAACCACCAAATAGTGTCATCGCATATTCTAAAGCATCGACAATCATACGGAAGTTTTCCATTTCGATGTCGCTCTTCTTAATACCAGCAATTATTAATATACCTAATGTAATGTAATATGCTGCAACTGACCAAAGCAGATAAACTCTACCTTGGGAGTACTTTCCTTTTTCTCTAAGAATGTCCTTGAACATCTTAAAATACTGTTTTTTCTTTTCCATAATAAAATTGTTTTATCATAAATACAATCAAAGTTTAGAAAAGTCATAACACAACGAAGCCCCGCATTCTTGTCAATGCGAGGCTTAATATTTCATCACCTAGTCGTAGGTAATGGAGCGTAATGCGTGGAGATGGAGGGAATCGAACCCAACTAAATACCGTTACTCCAATGGTTAGTTATTAATTTACAAAACTCAATCATTTCTTTATGAGTCATGTTATTCTTAGCTAAATTAGCTGAGGCACTTATAAATTGTATGTTACCTCTAACATAACCTAAATTTGAATCCACCCTATCTAACGATGCTTTAAACATTAAAGCAACACCATCAGCATCTTTTGGTTGAATCAATTTCAATCCAGTGTATGGGCAGATACCATTTTGTTTATTCCATTGTGTTAGTAAGTCATCTAAAGTAATATTATGAACTTTATCTCTTTTTCTAACTCTATTCAAGTGTTCTCTAAGACCTGTATATTTATCTCTCTTACCAGTTTTACCTTTAAAGTTTGATATATCACCCTTAACTAAATGTTTAGAGTTAATCTTACCAGAACATTCCAAAGAACAAAAGTTGTTTCTTTCTAACTTTAAATTTCTCCTTACTTCGGAGCCATCCTTTAAAAATGTGTTACCACACTCTTTGTTAGAACAAACAACTTCTACTTGCGGTCTTTGATACTTTCCTTTTACTTCCATACATATAAATATGTCCGTCTCCACGAAAAGAACCTAGTCTCCACAATTATTAACCTTTTAGTCACCTTTCGGTGTGCAGTTACCACTACGTGCAAGTAGGTTAATACGGTAACCTGGAGATGGAGGGAATCGAACCCCCGTCCAATTTAGGTACTAGTGCTTTCTACATGCTTAGAAGGTTTCTAATCCCAACAAAGTTTACTAGTTCCCGATTTTACAAGTCGGTGTATCTAACAAAAGTTATCTTGTACGTATGTTTGCTTCGTTCGTAATTGAAGTTCGGTACAATGCCAGTACCATGTGCGATATTACACTAAAGCAAGGTCTCCTTCAAGCACACCTATCGATGCGTTGTCAAGGAAATTTTCGGATACAGTTAAGTCTCCATTTGAATTGTGTGTCTCATTTTTAACAGCTTGTCCACTTCGCTGTGCATGCTTACATTTCGTCTCATCTAAAACGTCAAATGCCAGTCATCCCCATAATGTTAAAGAACGTGTATCTTTTAAATACTATGCAAATATACAAAAAACTTTTTAATTATCAAGTAATTTCTAATCTTTTTTTGCTTTTTTATTTTTAGGTTCACAAATTGGAACCTCTTTAAGTTCGAATTTCCTATTTATCCTACCCTTCTTAGGGTTAACAAAAGGTCCTTCTATCCATTCACCTTCACCTACAAAATAGATGTGTGTTGGTATCTTCTTAGTATATCT
>JAAHTH010000699.1_pt4 | contig 11052 bp, 15 predicted proteins | sample 6116091 | NCBI WGS metagenome assembly JAAHTH01 (sample SAMN13939990, study PRJNA603662) | sponge metagenome | isolation source: marine sponge | host: Mycale hentscheli | place: New Zealand | collected 2006
GCATGATTGCATGATTGCATGATTGCATGATTGCATGATTGCATGATTGCATGATTGCATGATAGTATGCAGGCAACGCATCTAAAAAAGAGAATAACGGTATGATAATTGTCTGTAGCAATATAAAAGGCGGCCCAGGTAAAAGCTGTATTTCCCAAAACCTTGCTGTCTGTCTCCAGGTAAAACATAACTTGCGTGTATTACTTGTTGATGGTGATCCCCAGGAGACAACCGCAGACTGGATTGAAGAACGGAGGGAAAACGATCAATTCCCTGATATTCGGTTTGCGAAAATGTCAGGAAATATTCGTAATGATCTCATCGACCAGAGTAATCATTTTGATGCTGTTATTGTCGATTGTGGCGGCCATGACTCCCAAACTATGCGCTCTGCTATGACTGCTGCTACGCATTGCTTGATTCCATTTCGTCCAAAGAGACGAGATTTAAAACTGCTTCCCCAGATCAGTGAATTGATTGAGCTTATTCAGACAGTGAACCCTGACTGTACGTTCAGGGCTGTTATCAATCAGGCACGCCCTTTGCCAACACAGGTAAAACGTGCTGTAGACGCAAAAGAAGCTTGTGGAAACTTTGAACTGAAAGCCATTGATACCATTTTGTATGATCGCAATATTTACGACGATGCAGACGAGGCAGGCGGCAGTATTTTTGAGGTTGGCAACGACCAAAAAGCGCGAAGAGAAGTTTCAGCGGTTGTTGATGAACTGCTAAAGACAGAGGCCAACAATGAGTAAATTCGACGACATAAAACCCAAGAAAAAAAAGGGCGCGGATAACACGGATAAAAAAGCGTTAGAAAAAATTATCAATGGTGGTCAGGTTGAGATAAAACCAGACAAAACACCAGAGATAGCTGAAAAAAGAGTGCCCATTCAATTCCGACTACCACCGGATATAAGAGCTGAAATCAAAGCGGAAGCTGCTACCCGAAAATTAACAATGCATGAACTTTTTATGGAAATGTATGAAGACTATAAGGAGAAAAAAAAGCATGAAAGCATGAAAGCATGAAAGCATGAAAGCATGAAAGCAGTATATTACGCCCCGATCTCACCTACCACAGATCAATCGAGGCGGACACCATCCATTCGGAGAAGAAACGATGTCACAATCATTTTACGATATGCCTCTTGAAGAAGCTATTCGGACTGTCCCTCTGGCGATCATTGTCAGGGAGTGTCGTCATATGCACCCGGCATTTTTAGCCGCCATTGTTAAAGCGGCCTCCAGATTGCCTTAACTCTTTTTTTGCCCCTCGCTATGGGGGGCTCTGGTTTTTGTCCTATGAAAAAATTATTACTTCCCTTTCTTCTTGTTCTCTCTTTGCCTGTCTTTGCGGATGAATTCAGGGAACAACTTATTTTTGATATAAACGAATATAACAAGAAAGTGCCACAGGACTTAGGCGATTACCGTATAGAGTCTGTCGCACTTATCAATAACACCATCCTCTACACAATGAAAATCCAGACTGTAAAACGCTCTGAATTTGGTGATAGAGAAATATCGCTTTTGCAACAACGTATTTTCAATATGGGCTGCACAAATCCAACAACCAAATCCACTATTGATGCTGGATACACCTATGAATACAAATATTTTGATAAAGACTCAAAGTATCTTGTCAGCATCCCTGTAACCTCTGCTGACTGCGAGAATATCTAACCATCTTATCTAGCCGCCACAGTTCAGTGTGCTGTATGCGCCCACAGGCTGCACAGCACACTGTTACGACCGTCCATTCTCTATGCCGCTCACGCTTCCTTTCTGTTTTTGATTCACCACACAAACAAGTCATAAGTTAGTTAGTTAGTTAGTTAGTTAGTTAGTGGATTTTAGCTAATTAATCACGTTATAATGCAAAGAAATTTACAGCTGAAAGGGTGAAATTATGGCAAGGCGGGCTCAATTTACTGATGAAATGATTCTTGATGCAGCTAAACAGCTGAAAGCTGATGGTAAACCGGTTTCTCCCTGGGCTGTGCGTGGTTCTATTGGCGGGGGCAAAGTCAGCCGTATCGAACGAATTCTTTCAGAGAATGAGTTGACGATACTGGATGCCGAGCCCGTTCAGATTGAGCAGGTTTTTACGTTACCTAGCCAGTTTGCACCACAAGTAGAACAGGTTCAGCAAGCTATACACGCTGCTGCTTGCGAAATGTGGCGAACCTCTACAGAAATGGCTGATAACCGTGTTCGTGATGAATTCACAGCGGCCAAAACAGCAAAAGACACGGCAGAATCAGAATTGAGTAAAGCCAGGGAAGCCGTAGATCGTCTTGAAGATGAAGTTGAGCAACTGGAATCAGAGGCAGAAACCTTAAAGGATGAAAAAAAACACCTTCTTTTGGAACAGCAAAACACCAAACAAACAATCGCCTCTTTGGAAACTGAAAAAAAATCCCAGGCCGGGCAGCTGTCTGAACTGAAAAAAATGGTTGAAAGACTGGAACATGACGTTAAAAAAGAGCGTTTAAAAGCGTCCGAAAATCAGGGAGAGTGCCGTGCTAAAGACAACCAAATTGCAGCACTGACTTCTGAGAAAAAGCAGCTCCAGCAAGAACATACCAAGGTTAACGCTTCTATCAACGATCTGAGTGGGCGCAACCATGAACTGACAGCATCGTTAAAAAAAGAGACCAGCGAAAATGAAAAACTCAAAAAGCAGGTTACAAATATGATAAATGAGTCAACCAAGTTTCAGGCTGCAATAGGTGGTTTAGAATCATCTGTGCAAGGTCACACTGCTAATATCGAGAAACTTGAAAAACAGAACAATAAAATCACGGAAGAGAATAGAACTCTTGTTGAAAAAATGGGAGCACTTCATGGGGAACTAAAATCTATGAAAACAGGATTAAAAAAATGAACATAAATATATGCGGTGAAACCTTCAACCACAACACAAGATATAGTGTTATCGGCAACTTTTCGCCGCGGGGCATCAGTACCCCTATATCTTGTGTTCAATCACTTTAAATCGCGGGATAATCCTTCGGATTGTAAAAATGGCTGCGCCATAGCTACCGCCCCCAGTTAAAGGCTCTGTTCGGTACTCACTTTTAAGTACTTACGTGCCATTCCTTGAGAAACCCCCATTTCACGGGCTATTCTGCGCGTTGAAAGGCCATGTTCTTTCAGCTTCTGAGCCTGTTTCGCTTTCTCCTGCATTTTCTCCTGCCTGTTACCGGCATACCGTTTTTTATTCCTTTCCGACTTCCGGCGGCTTTTCTCCTCACCACTATGGATGGTCGATAATTGCCGCTCCTCTTCTGGTTCTATCTGAAAGGCGTCAATAAGATATTGGTTTGTGGGTGTGTACAGCGGCGAATATTCTTTCCCGTTGAACTCTACTGTCTCCCCTTTTGCCGCGCTCCTTGTCAGCCGGTACAAGTTGCTGGTTTTGTCCATGATCTTGCCAGAGTCCCAGTGAGGAGCCGCCTGAAGGCACAGCTGCCTGAACTCGTTCCATTCATCCAACGGTTTCATAGCCAGCTCTTTGCAATACCGCAGCGCAAAGAAATTACAGAGCCAGAACGCCATGGGTTCACGCAAACCATCCCCCATATCACCACCGCGTAGTTCTATGAGCTTCTGTAAGTCACAGAGGCGCGTCCAGTTCAGGCTATTGAGGGTAAACCCTGAAACGGGCTGAAAAGAGCGTACAGAGGCTTTTCTGCGCCTGTTCGATTTTTCCGGCAGGGGTGGCAGTATCTGTTCTGCCAGATCGTTAAACGCATAGTTCGTTGGGGTCAGTACGTCATAATCGTTATTGACCCATATAACCTCTACCCGTCTTCCATTCTTTTGGTTGAACGTATGAATAATGCGCAACACGCGGGAAATATCCCGCGCATTAGCATCAGCCCCTAGCTGTAGGAACACTTTGACAAGCTGCCTTTGCATCGCTTCCCATCGCGGCAGTGCTTTTCTTGGAAGCGGTTCATGGAGCCACTTAATTTGCAGCCCTTTTCCGGAATCAATCACAATTGATGGCAACGGGATACCTGCATCCTCTGAATGCTGGCAGACACGATCAAGAATTTCTGTATTGCAAAGGCAGGCTAAACCGGGAAAGCGGTAGTAATCGAGATCCACAAAAGCCACACCGACATGAGCCAGATTAACTTTCCGCCGGTTTGGTTTTGTAAAAACAGCCTGGCTGATCCACCAATCCCGATCACGCCTATCCTGGGAGATTAGGTTTAGCACTTGAGGGAGTTGGTTCAGGGGATAGGATGTTTGCTTCCCATGGCTACTGCCTACGGGTCGGGTGTAAGTCGTAAACCAGCCCCACTTGCGAGAATCGAGGTAGTTGCCGGTTTCGATATCGGCTGACAGATTAAAAGCGAGCTGTCCGGTTTGAAATTCACTCACAGGGATAGTATTCTTCTTCTGTGGAATAGTTGGATAACGGCTCTCTGGTGAAAGTTTGGCGACGTGACACCTTGAGCCGTTTTCTTTTTACTACTTCAGAAAAACGTAACAGAAACATAATAACTCTCCAACTTTTGATACCCTTTCCCGATTCCCTTTAGCCCGTTTCTTTCACTGTTTCAGTGAGTGCTGCATACCGCGCTTCACGCTGGATATGGGCGTATCGTCGTACCATGTTTGGGTCTTTCCAGCCTTGTTCTTCCATAATGATATTTTCTGGTACACCATCGTTGATGCGATCCGTTGCCCATGTATGGCGTAAATCGTGCCAACGAAACTCTTCTGCAATACCCGCCCGTTTTTTTGCCGTTGCCCAGCGTTTGCGAAAATCTCCCCAATACTTTCCTGTTCCATCGTGAAAAACGATATTGTTGTTTGAATGACGATGGTTCCATAACTCCAGAAGCAGAGCTTCTATCTCTGGAGACATAACCGTTTCCAGAGAATCTTTATTTTTTGTGCGGGTTCTTCGTTGTGTGAGGTCGGCAGGGTCAGTGTTGTTTCGGTTCAGTTTTGGAATAAACAGATAGCCAGGGGATTTAAAAACCGTTCCATCGTCATGACTAACCGTTTGCGGCCATACGACACGATCCCATGTTAGGCCGATGAGATTGGAGCGCCGCCAGCCTATGCTTTTTCCGCCTTTGATGAGATACCCAAAGAACTTGTCTGAAACATTCACCAATTCAGTAAATTGCTGACTTGTTAGAAACGCTATGCGTCCACTTCCTGAGCTTTCCATTTTTATGAGTGCGCTTATATCACTTTCCAGCCATCGCCAGTCATGCCATGCGCTGTGCAGCAATGTTTTCGCAACGGAGAGACGACGACGAACAGTATCAACAGAGAATGCGCCGCGCCCTTTGCTGGCGTTCAGTTTGTCCAGTGTTTTTTGGCAGGTGACACGTTCACGGCAGCAGGGTTTACTGTTATCAGACGGGGATGGTTGTTCATACCAAACCAAACCATCGGGCTCCTTTCTTTGGTGGTAGATGTTGTGGTTGATGTAAGAGCGTTTGACGACAGCAGCTAAATCCAGCCGGTATTTATTTAGCCCCCATATAACCCCGCCTTCGCGCTCATGAAGGGGTAACTCTTCCAGCCTGTAAAACTGCTTGTTGTAGAGGAACGGCCAGCGCAAAGCATTCAAGTCGGTTTTATCCGAATCCTGGGAGAGTTTTTTTTCAGACTCAATTTGTTGCAGATACTCAATAACCGCTTCACCAAAATAGCGAACAGTTTCCCGTTCGCCTTTGGCTTCGCTCATGGCATTTTTGAGCAGTATATGATGGTAGGTCTTGGCTTCTTCAACGGTGTTGAACGTCTTTCGTATCCGCTTTATTCCCCATGTCAGGTCTTGAAAATCATATTTTACTTTTATGCCTGACGGGGTTTTGGCCTTGCACCACGGGCTTTTGCGGGATGACTGCATATATCACACCTAGTTAAATTTGAAACATAACCAGTATGATATACTATCATCTTACCCCAACAATGCATCATCTAACTTTTTTTTCTGTTGTGCTATCTCAACGTACTTACGCATAAAAGTTATGACTTTTGCTCTATCTGTTTCATCCAAGATGCGCATATCGATAATGTCAGCAGGCAAGAAGAAATCCTCGATGCCGCACTCAAGGGCAACAGCAAGGCGGTTTAGTGTTGCAGAGGTAAAACCCTTGTTGTGCTCAATGCGCCCAACAGCGGTAAAGTCCATAGGAGGATCGCACTTTTGGGATAATTCGCGCTGGCTCATTCCTGCGGCAAGCCGGAACGCACGTACACGAGAACCAGGCTTACCATCTTCATCTAAAGGAATTGACTTTTTCTTTACTTCATAATCCATATATTAAATCTCTGAATATTTTTTATATCATCAAAATATAAAGGAATAACATGAAACCTGAAACTAATTTTCAACAGTATTTGTTAAAAAGAGTCATTTCATGGAAAACCATCAGCCAAGAGCTAAACATAGATACCTCACTGCCTTGCAAGTGGGCACACGGCACACTCTATCCAGCACGTACTACCGCGCTTCGTATTATGCGCTTATTCAAGGAGCATGGTTACGACTTAGATTATAACGACCTCTATCAGCATCATTATTTCGATAATGCTGTATGATCCTAAACCCTGCACAAACCTACACAGATTTTAAAACGCCTGCTTTTGCTGGCGTTCCTGATGAACTGAAAGGTTATAAACAGTGGATTGTCTGGAAGCTGGAGAAGCTGCCATCGGACAAAACTCCACGCAAAGTGCCCTACTCCCCGTTAACCAACCGGCGCAGTGGTTCTACTGAAAAGTACCGCGAAACATGGGGCAGCTTTGATGATGCTTGCTCCGCTTATAATACCGGAGGCTATAGCGGTATCTCTTTAGCAGTGACAGCATCAGACCCTTTTATCGCCATAGATTTTGACCACTGCGTCCAAGACGACACCATCAAAGAGTGGGTAGAACAGTGGATAGAGAAGCTGGACAGCTACACAGAGATCAGCCCCAGCGGAACAGGCATACACATTATTATAAGAGGCATGAAACCGGGCATACGCTGCAAACGAAACAGAGATGATTATGATATTGAGATGTATGAAAAAGAGCGGTTCATAACAATCACAGGGCACATTGTTAATGAGAAAAAATTGCTCGGACAAGACAAGGATGCACTCATAGAGCTCTATAACGAACGCCTTGATAATGACCCGACTCCTGTCACCCAACCCACTCTCCCCTCTCAGCCTTTGGAGCTGGATGACAATGCACTGCTCGAAAAAATAAGGGGCAGTAAGCAGGCACCAAAGTTCGATGCTTTAATGTCCGGCAGCACAGCTGGATACGGCAGCCAGGATAATGAAGGAACATCAGAAGCGGATGCTGCGCTCTGTATGATACTGGCATGGTGGACAGGAAAAGACGCGGAACGCATAGACCGCCTTTTCAGAACCAGTCAGCTTATGCGTCCCAAGTGGGATGAATTAAGGGGGGCGCAAACCTACGGTCAAATCACAATAGAAAATGCTATAAAAGCGACACAAGGAGAATACAAACCGAATAATGTTGTGCCCATTAAAGGGAGGAAAACAAGAAAGGTTCAAATCCATGATACTGGTTTTAAAAACAACACCATAATTTTTTCTGACCCTGTACCGTGGCCTGAAATTGGCAACCGCTATTTTATAGATAGATATACAGGTGGTTTGTATTTAGGCGAAGAATGGAGCGATTCGCGGGATTTAATAGCGATGCGTCCTATCTGGATTCAATCTATTGCAAAAGATGAGTTCTACGAAAGGTACAGAATTATTAAATTTTACAATGAAGACTTTCAAGAACAGACTGCTTGTTTTCCTGCACAATGGTTCACAAAGAATAAAGATGTCAACGTATGGTCAAATTTAACCGCGCAGGGAATGGTTCTTAATTCAGGAAAAGAAAAATACGTTTCAAGGTTTCTAGATGCTATGACAAGTGTGTGTAAAAAAAGAAGTTGGGCAGCTTCAAAATTAGGATGGTTTGACCCACCATCAGACGATGAAAACGCCAGCCCTGTTTTTGTTTTACCGGATAAAATATTAGGTGAAGTGACAGACAACAAAGATGTTTTTTTTCAATCACAGGAAGAAGTGAATAGCAACGCTATTTCATCCAGAGGAACATTAAGACAATGGAGTAACAAAATAGCTAATAGAGGGAAGGGGAACCCTCTTATTATGTTTTCAATTGCGTGTGGATTAGCAGGATGTGTAACAAAACTAGCGGGTATTCCCTCTGGTGGTTTCCACTTCTGGGGTATAGCCCGTACCGGGAAAACAGCATTGCTTCAGTGTGCCGCCAGCGTCTGGGGAAACGCATCAGACCCGCAAGTACATAGCCATAAAACCAGTATAAGAAAATGGAACGCTACGAGTAACGGGCTGGAAGCTACCGCACAACTTCATAATGACATTGTGCTTTGCTTAGATGAAATTAGAGAGCTTGACCCTGTTGAACTTAGCCGATTGATATACACCCTCACCGGAGGCACCCCCAAAGGCCGCATGAAGGAGACCGGCGGGCTCAAGAATCAGGCATACTGGCATATTATGCTATTGTCGTCTGGCGAGGAATCGACAGAGCAAATACTAAAGAGTGTTGGTCAGACAAAACGCGGTGGGCAAACACACAGACTGCCGGACATACGCATAGACGGGCTCGAAAACGGCATTATTCAAACAAAGGTCGATGATTGTTCTGATTATATAGATACCCTTAAAAAAGATTGTGCAAACTATTACGGTACAGCAGGCCAGGTGCTTATTTTGTTTCTATTAAAAGAAATAAAAGAGAAAGGTTTTCAATGTTTTGTTAATGAAATCAATATCAATATCAAATCAATGGAAACTCTGTTGCTGGATGGCATTAAAGGTTCAAGGGAAGAAACACCCAACGAAATACGAGCCGTTATAAAACGAATGTCTGCTATTGCCGTTGCAGCGTTGTATGCTTCCGAGGCCGGTATTGTTCGATGGACAGCCGACCAAATTAATGAATGCATGGTATTTGTTCGTAACCTCTGGCTCTCTGATATGGAAGATGACATCAGCGAATTGGATAAAGCTCTGACAAATCTCAGAAGTAATATCATTGTCAACATGGCTAACTTTTATGATTTAACAAACACAGAGGAAAAAATACCTTTCAAATTGATGGGCTATAAAAACAGTGATTATATTATGATTCTTCCAAAATCTTTTGATGAGTTTTGTGAACATTATAATACTAGGCAGTTACTTTATGAGCTAAAGAAAAACGAACATCTTGAAAAAGGGGAGGAAGGAAGACTTAACAAAAAAATAGATCAGAACGCGCTATTAAACGGAAAAGAAAGACCCCGGTGCTACTGGGTTAGCCGTCATTTTTTGGGTGATTGAAAAAATAGAGATATACATATGAATGATCTAATAAGCATTGTACCAGTCCAACAACCTACGTTCATAGCTTCAAAAATATTTGAAGCTGACATTGATGATGTTTTTAATATAGAACTAATGCCTGTTGTAGCATGGAGAGTAGAGTATGATAAAGATGATATTGATGATTCTCGTGCTTACCCTGTAACAATTGAACATGAATTAATAAGTGGTAATGCAATCTATTTTCAAAACACAGAACAATGGTATATTCCAAGTGTCACATATGGAAAAGGTTTAGATAATTTATTAAAATACTGGAAGGGTTCAAAATGAGTAATATTAAACCATGCCCTTTTTTTTGGAAAATAACCCGTTTTTGTTCATTCTTATGAGTATTGAATGGGATATTGAAGAACTGGCTTATCGAGCGATGGGGAAGACTGAAGAAGAAGCAGAGAAAGCTATCAGCGATGGTGACATTGACGAAGCAATCTTTGAAAAATATGAGATCAGTTTTAAGCAATATTTGCAGATCGTGAAAGACCTTCTGCCATTCACTCCGCTGGTACAAGGTGGTATCAGTGGAGAGTTGTTTCATGCTTTTGTGGATGTTAAACAGCAAAGAGCAATCGTTAAAGTAGAAGCGACATAACCCCCTGAGTGTGGGGTGCCGAAGGTGTCCTATTCAGCGTGTTGTTATGTTGCGTTTTACACAATACCGGAGATAGAGCAATGACAGAAGACGAACAAAAAAACTTGGTAATACTGGGTAAACTGCAAGCAATCCATACTTTAATGAATACTGAACTACCTGAAGATAAAGATGTGAAAGATAAATTCTTCAAGGCAAAGCGGTTGTTATTTCAGGCGCTCGATATGCACTGGGATAAATGTAATTCGATGCTGAACAAGAACAACATAAAAGAGCCTGATTCAGCAACATAACCCTTTAATTCAGTGGCTCTGCCGCAGGCTGAGTCCACTGGAATTTATTGTTATATGCGATTTGCACTATACCCAAGTTGGGTATATCCTTAATCAGGAGAAACCAACAAACAGAGGTAAATAGCAATGGCTACAATCACATACCATGCCCCGGATTCAACGATGGGCGATAGCTCAGAATCATTCTGCTCTTTATTCAGAGACTACGCAGAGCGCAAACTAAAACAGGAATTTCCAGAACATCAAATTACAGTTAGCGATGCGGAATCCAGTCATCAAAGTTTTGTTGATGGTGCTGGTGAAGACTTTGAATTAGAAGAACTGGTTGCTGACTACTGCAATGAACTCTGGACGATGGCTGATAGAGAAAACATTGCTTTCAGTCTTGACCTAGTAGAAGCCAGAAACAAGCTGGGATTGAGCCAATCAAAAATGGCTGATGCTATGAAAGTTAACGTCCGTACCTATCAGAAATGGGAAACAGGCGAGAGCCAGCCTGCATCGGGCATCTGGCATTTGCTTAATGTAATGCTGTGGTTCTATGACAATAATAAATTCGATGACTACCTGAGCATATAACCCAGAGTTAACCCGCCGAGCGTTAGCGAGGTCGGGTGAGCGGAGCGAACGTAGTTGAACGTTTTGTTTCAACAACAGGATAAGATCGCGGCTACGCGCGATCTATCCTTATTCGTTAGGTGGTTTCTCAGAGATTACAGCATGAGCACAAGAGAAAAAGGATTGAAAA
>JAAHTH010003353.1_pt1 | contig 11050 bp, 7 predicted proteins | sample 6116091 | NCBI WGS metagenome assembly JAAHTH01 (sample SAMN13939990, study PRJNA603662) | sponge metagenome | isolation source: marine sponge | host: Mycale hentscheli | place: New Zealand | collected 2006
CTCCCGAAATGGTTACTCAATCCTCGTTATTAACTTCGACCGCCAATTAAGGTTGCACCCGTCAATGCTGTTGCAGATCAAATCTTAGCCGGTCGTGCAACGGTTGAGGTGATTCAATACCCTGAGACTATGGAATCAGGGCTTATTGACGCCTCATCATCATTGGTTTGGAAATGGCAGAACGATCGATATCATCTTGCATCGATCATTAAACCATTCCATGCTTACTGGGTGTATTGCAACACTACCGGTACGATTCTGGTTGACGGACAAAGACCATCGGAAAATATAGACGAGCAAATATCGATTGCCGAAAATAATAGAATCGTGATGACAACCGATCAGGGTTGGAATTTATGCGGCCCCTGGGAAGATCTTAAGATTGATTATCCACTTCCCTATCCATTTAGAGGTATGATCTGGAGCTGGGACAATGGTCGCTACGCTAAGTCCCCGCTGATGGAAGTATTTCACGGATACTGGATGTATGCTCAGGAAAACGGAGCAACTATAGACTTGAGCCGATAGTGTCAGTGTCAAAAAAACACAATGTTGGGGGAAAAAACTGAAACCTGACACTCTTTTGTTTATTTTGTAGAGAATGCCTTAAAATAACTCGCGAGTAAGTGCAGTGCTCTCCCGCGTTGCGGAATGGAAGTATTAACAAAAACGGGCATCTTTCAAGTTGGCGGCAACAAGAAGTCGGGGTTAAGATTTGCCGAAGGCTTTGGAGTGCGTGCGGCCTGACGCCGCTTTGGATTTCCACGTAGTGGAGGAGCGCATGGGCTTGCAGTCGTTCCATTGCTTGACGATGCAGCATTTTGCTTGAGAATACCTCCCCATTTTCGCTCCGCTAAGGAACTGGAAATAAATAAGTCCTCGAAATGGCCCTCAGATTTGCGTCAGATTGGCTTGAAGCAATTGAACAAACCCGCAGACGCAGCTGCATTGAGGATTTTTTGATTGAGTTTCAACGCAATTATGATGTAAAGATCAGATGATTATTTCGATGACTTATTTATTTCCAATTCCTAAATTTCAAAGCGGCGTCAGGCCGCACGCACTCCAAAGATTTGCTTCACAAATCTGGCGTCCCGTGAAAATTCAACTTTCGGGATACAGTTCAAAGTTTAACTGAAAAACACAGTTTGCTGAATTGATGCAACTGCTGAAAACAGCCTGTCCTACAACCAGTATCGACTATCTAACCGGCGTTGCATCAGTGATTAACAGTAGGATAAAACGTGGTGTCAGGTGTCAGGTGTCAGAAAAACACAATGTCGGAAAAACTGACACCTGACACCCTTTTATTTATTTTGTAGGGAATGCATTAAAATAACTCGCGAGTAAGTGCAGCGCTTTCCCTGCGTTGTGGAATGGAAGTATTAACAATGATTCAGCGAATGCATGCCGCTATTGATTCGCTAAAGCTCATCGGAGTCTTCTGTCCCGCGACTGCGTGGAACGGGACTACAAACTAACGCTCCTCCATGATAACGAGTTCACTGATTATGTATTTTTTGAGCAATAGCAATAGCAACAACTTACAATACAAATTCCTATACAATCAAATTACCTGGTTACTGTTATTTCGTCTGTATCGATGATATTGCTTACTATTTTTTGGCAGGCGTCGTTAATGGCTCTATTTAATCCATCTTTTCTGACAATGTCAATATCGACTAATTCTGTAAAATCTGCATTGCCAGCGACAACGTGTTTTACTGGGTTAGCTAAATATTCTCCGGTACATAATGGGTAATATTCAATGCTTACAGATACTCTGAATATGGTCGATCTGTATTTTCGCTGGTCATCATCGCCTGAACTTATGCGGGTCTCTCCTATGCCCTGAGAATCATAGGATAAAATTTTGGTGTTGATAATGCAATCGGCCTGGTTGGCATCTCGTTTCACGGTTGCTGTTCCATCAAAGGTAAATAATTCGGTGAGGTTGTTTTTCAGGTAGTTAGACAGTCGGGGCTCATTGGTCAAATTAACCGGATTTGCAATTGCGAGCGACTGTATATTGTTTTGATCCGGTTTAACGATGTGATAATGAGCACATGCAGACATCATTACGGATATGACGATGGGAGATAGTTTTAATAGACGGCAAAATTTCATATGTATCGAATTTTAGATGGACTGGTTTCTGTTAAACGTTTTTATTCTGTTTCGATGATGGTCAATAATTTTTCAGCTAATCTGGCGCTCTCAGTATCTTTATAATCGGATACGACTTGTTGCAAATATCGTTGCGACGCCGGAATACGTTTATGGGATTGGTTGATATAAAACTGGCCTAAATACAGCAAATTTTTGGCTTTGTCGTCCAGTGCGGAATTGAGTAATTTTTGCGCTTCAGCATATCTGGGATGATGGGCATGCTGATTGAAGAATATTGTCAATTGTTTGTGGGCTTGCCGCACCAAGGCCCCATCACCGTCTGCTTGAGCCGCGTTTCTAAGCAGCGTATCGGCGATATCGATTCTGGCGTCGGCTACAAATTTACTCCTTGGGTAACGGGAGATGATTTCTGTAAAATGAACTGTTGCCTGTTCATAATCTTTGATTTTTAGGGACAGTAAACCGGATCGATATAACGCTTCAGAGGTTATTGCGGCATAGGGACCTGCCTGGGCAATGTGTTCATAGATTTCTATTGCTTTGCCATGGGTAGAAAAGGAGAAAAATAAAAATTTATCTTTTTTACCGTTGCTAAATTCATTTGCAATGGCGAATTCTTTATTTAAGATTTCGATGAATGGAATATAATTTGCATAGTCATCAACGGCTCGTTTATACTGAATGTATGCATTCCAAGGCTTTTGCATTTTTTGATAACATCTACCGTGTGAAACAACCGCTTTTGCTTTATTATTGAGATTAATGGAATTTTTTTCAATCTTTTTATAAAATTTTATTGCGATCTTATAATCTTCATATTTTTCGTAAAACTCGGCATGTTTGATATAATTTGCCGTTTTGCTCTTTTTATTTTTTCGCCAGGTGTCTTCAGGTTTCCATTCCATTTGTTCTGATGTTAAACCTGTTAGCGTGAACAGGATTGCAAAGCAGAGGGCATAGGCGCTAAATTTAGACATATTATGTGCGTTTATCATAACGATGTTCCGGTTATTTTCAGGTAGGCTTCCCGATATTTTTCTTTGGTCTTTTCAACAATGTCATCCGGTAATTCAGGGGCAGGCGGACATTTATTAAATGATATGGATTCAAGGTAATCCCTGACAAATTGTTTGTCGAGACTGGGTGGATTTTTACCTTCCACATATAATTCAGCTGGCCAAAATCGACTTGAATCGGGGGTTAATACTTCATCAATTAAAATAATCTCGCCATTATAGACGCCAAATTCAAACTTCGTATCTGCAATGATGACGTTTTTTGTTAAGGCATAATCGGATGCTGCAGTATATAAATCTAATGTTTTCTTCTTTAATACGGTTGCTTTATCGGCTCCAATCAATTCAATCACTTGTGCGTAGCTTATATTTTCGTCATGATCTCCTATCTCAGCCTTGGATGCAGGGGTAAAAATATTTTCGTCAAGTTTTTCTGCCAATGTATATCCTTCACGTAAGGGCAGCCCGCATACTGATTTTGTCCGTTGATAATCTTTCCATCCTGATCCGATTAAATATCCGCGGCATACGCACTCAACAGGCAATGGGTCCGCCTTTTTGACTAACATTGATCTACCGGTTAGGTCAGAGGAATAATCTTGTAAAATCTCGGGATATTCATCGACGTTTTCGGTGATTAAATGATTGGGGATGGATGAAAAATAATCAAACCAAAATAGTGAGAGGCAATTAAGAACTTTTCCCTTGTCAGGTATGCCATTGGGCATGATGCAGTCAAATGCGCTGATCCGATCAGTTGCAACCAGAAGTAATGAATCGTCCAAATCATAGATGTCTCTTACTTTTCCACGCTTTGGTTCGGGAAGTTGTTTTATTTGACTTTTTATTAACGCACCATTTTTATCGTAGATCACTTTAATTTCCTTTATAAATTTTTTCCTGTTAACGGATTCACAAAATGAAAGTCTTCTTCATGTAGATTTTGATCTGCTCTAAAGGTAAGATCGCCTCCAAATTTTTCTTCCATACTTTCGAGTATTTCTCCATCTTCCTTTCTTAACCGCGCTAATACTGAGGGATGAACTGTCACTTTAACCGGGGTTTTCCCTTTGCTTCTCCTGAGGATTTCCTGTAGTCGTCGCTGAAGTTCAACACTAATCGTGATGGATGATTTTACTAATCCTTTCCCTTTGCAATAGTCACATGTTTTAAAGGTTGCATCCTGCAGGCTTTCGTACTCTCGCTGTCGTGTCATTTCCAGCAGCCCCAGGCGTGAAATTTGCAACGCTTTTGTTTTGGCGCGGTCTTTATCCAGAACATCCTTCATCTTCTGGTAAACTGCCATTCGATCTTTTTTTGAACGCATGTCAATAAAATCGATAATCACAAGTCCGCCAATATTCCTGAGCCGCAGTTGTCTGCCGATTTCCTCTGCTGCTTCCAGGTTGGTATTTAAAATTGTTTCAGGATGATCTTTACCTTTTCTGCTTTTTCTTGAATTGATATCGATGGCAATTAACGCCTCAGTTTCATCGATGCAGAGTTCGGCGCCGCTGGGTAAAAATATATTCCGTTTATGAATCTGCAGAAATTGGTCGGTCAGTTTGTAGAATTGAAAAACCGGCGTTGGATTATCGTATAGCTTAATTCGAGATTGATCTTTCTTGTTAAGTTGTTTTGTATAGGATAGTATTTCTCCATATGCGTCTTTAGAATCTACTATAATTTCACTAATATCATCGGTTAATGAATCGCGAATCGTTTTTTCGAGTAAATCGGGTTCTTTGTAAATGCAGCAAGGTGCGTTCTTTGAACGCATCGTTTGCTGTGATCTCTTCCATTTTTCGAGAATAATACTGATATCTAATTTTAAGGATTTTTCGTCGAGTCCAATGCTGGCAGTTCTGCAAATGATGCCAATGCCCTTCGGCAGATAAATTTTTTTCAGCATGTCGCGTATCCGGCCTCGTTCTACACGATCGGAAATACGTTTGGAAACGCCCTTGCGGTTTGAGTTCGGGAGCAATACAACATATCGGGCGGGTATGCTCAAATTTGTTGTTGCTCTAGGGCCTTTATTGCCGATCGGGCCTTTTGTTACCTGTACGATGACTTCGGTATTTACGGAGAATTTTTTGGGAATTTCATCCGCGTTAAACTTGCCTGGTTTTTCACCTCTACCTGTTGTGCGTGATCGAACTCTGCCCGAGCTGCGGGTTCGTTTTTTTGGGGGGGCAGATGCTTCAGCATCTTCATTTCCCAAGATACGCTTAATCTTTTTAGAAATATTTTTTATAATGCCATTATTGTTATCATCAGATTCTTTATTTTGGTTTTCATCTATGAATTGATCATATTCGGAATTTTCTTCATCACTTCCTCCACCTTCAAGCATTTCTTTTGTTGCGGGAATCATGTCCCAATAATGCAGGAACGCATTCTTTTCCAGTCCTACGTCAATAAACGCTGCCTGCAGCGAGGGTTCAAGATTCGTGATTTTCCCTTTGTATATTGAACCAACAATTTGTTCTTTTCCGCCAGTTTCAAAATAGTACTCTACCATTTTACCATCTTCGACAAACGCGGCTCGCGTCTGTAGATGCTCACGGTTTACGATAATCTGTTTCATGAATTAAATCTTGCTTTCTATTGTTATCGGGTTGCCTCGGAGATACTCCTCAAAGGTCATTTCCCTTTTCCCTTCCGGGATAAGTTTGTTGATCGATAATGCATTCTTCCCACATGCTATTTTCCAACCAAATTTATCTGCTTGTATAATCGTTCCCGGAGGATGATTTAATTGAACATTGCATTTGTGTACGGATGCTGCTGCAATGGTTATTTTTTTTCTTGAGCGATTTGGCATTTCAAGAAAAAACCAGGCACCTGGCCAATTGGAATATGCACGGACTTGGCGTTCTATGCGTTCGGCATCGTTTGACCAAATTACGAATCCATCTTTTTTACTTATTTTCTTGGCAAAACTAATATTTGTGGCGCTCTGCTCAACCGGTTTTAGTTTTTTATTGGTGATTGTTGCAATTGAGTTGCAAATCTTATCTGCTGCAAGATTTGCCAGTTGCAATTCCAGTTCGTGTGCATATATATTGTTACCTATTCTTAATTTGAACTGGTGATAAACGGGGCCGCTGTCAAGCCCTTTTTCCATTTGCATTATAGAAATACCAGTGTCCATGTCGCCTGCCATTATTGCTGCACAAATCGGAGAGGCTCCTCGATACTTAGGAAGAAGTGATGTATGGATATTAATACATCCAAATTTTGGAATGGAAAGTACCTGTTCACTAAGAATTTGGCCATACGAGAATACTAAAATGACATCTAAATCAAGGGATCGTAAATATTCCAGAAAAAATGGATGATTGATGGACGTCGGTTTATGCATAGCAAGCCCATTTTCTTCCGCCCATTTACCAATTAGCGTTGGCGATAACACCCGTTTTCGACCTTGCGATCTATCGGGTTGAGTAACGCAACCGACCAATTCAAAATCTTCGAAACCTGAAATCGCTTTAAGCGCTGGTATTGCAATTGCACCCGAACCTGAAAATAATATCCTTATTTTGCGTCTAACTGATTGATTTGCGTCGTTGTTTATGATTTTTTAATTTTCTTTATATAGCCTGAATAATTTATCAGTATTCTGCTGCGAGCCCTAATCTCTGCTCAAATAAGTCGATTAGCTCACAACACATCTTAGTGAATGAAAATTCACTTTCGCCGTGAAATTTTCTCTAATCAATTTATTATGAGCGAGTTAAGCGCTCTCGCGACGAATCGCATGAATTAATCAGGATAGACATATTTTAATGCATGCAGTTGCTAACTCGCTGGTATCATAATGCATATATTGAATTCAAATTGTTAATTAATATTATACGTGCATGATTCAGAAAATGAAAATAATTAGGAAGCTAATAGTCATATTTTTTTTAGCGTCAGTTCTTTTTGTTTCTTTATTTTTTTATTGGCAAATTAGGGGATTGCCGAAATCGATTCAGTCCAGGATATGGGAGCAAATTCAAAATCAGGGCATAGGAGCAGAAGCCGGAGTTATTCGATTTGGATTGTTTGATGGAGTTGTTTTGGAGAATATCAAAATAGCAGATTATAGTCATAATCAGTTAACGCTTGTTTCTGCAGATCGAATTCAAGTCAAATTTGCGCTAAAACGATTGATCCGGGGGGATATTGTGGTTACTGATCTAATGGGTAAAAATTGTAATCTGCAGCTGCCGTTTGTACGTGATGCAGAAAATAATTTTGACTCTTTGGGTTTCACAAACGTTGATTTTAGCATTAAGAATTTTAAGGATAAAATTGGCGTCAACTCGTTTTCCGGCTTTGTTGACGGCATTAAGGTCACCATTCAGGGAGACGTCGTAAAACCAACCGAGGAAGAACTGTTGGAGATGAAACAACCGCGTATTAAGCTCTTACCATTCACGTGTGATAATTGGTTGCCGTTTATATCCAAAGAGGCAACGAATGGGTTAAAATCGTTTCAACAATTCATTTATGCTAACCGTAATCTTTCTCAAAGTAGCGTTGCATTAAACGTACAGCTCCCGATTGCACAGCCATTGGAAAGCTATGTTTCTTTAGCAGCAAATTTCAATCAGTTTTTGTATCGGGGATTAAACATAGAAAAATTAACGTTAAAAGGGGATTTTACTCAGAATATTCTGGCCATTTCCGATATCAGGCTGGAGATGGACAATCAGGAATATATTGGGGGTGAAGCAATCTGGGATCTGGAACGGGAGGAAATCTCGGGGTTATTTTCATTGACGGCTTATCCTCACAAAATATTAAAAGTCATATCTCCAAACCTTCTCAAAGACTATGGTGAATTTATACCTCTTTTTAAAGATAAACCGCTTGTGGCTACGTTAAGGTTAAATCCATCGCCGATTTCAAGTCTGATTGATTGGAATATTACAATGGATTTAAGCGCCAATAAAATGACGATTATGGATGAAGTCGTATCTTCGTTGAACGGTCAGGTAAAGCTAATCAATAGGCAGTGTGAGTTTATCGATACCTCAATTCGATTAAATTCAGATGTTCAGGCGTTGCTGAACGGCGCCTTTAATTTGGAGACAAAAGAACTCATAATTCAGGCTGCGATTGACGGGGATCCAAATTTCATTACATCATTTACCAATGACGCACAATTTGTCAAAAAATATAAGGAGATCTGGAACCCATTCAATTGGAACAATAAAGATAAACCTCATATTGATCTTGAATTGATCTATAATAATCAATTTCCCAGACTCGGATTAATCATTGACGCCGATTGCAGGATGACTAACTTCCAATATAATGGCGTTGATATTGAGCAGGCCACCGGTCACGTTGTGGTCGATTATATTAATTCACTCGTGTTAATCGATAATTTAACAGTTATCAGTCAAAATGTTAGCACGGCTGGACACCTTGCCATACATGGCGACAGACATGAATTATTATTTGATATAGCGAGCAACCTGCATCCCCCATCTTTACTTCAACTATTTAACCCGAAATGGGATACGCTTCTTGAAAAACTGGGATATCTATTTCGCCGAAATCCATATGTAAAGGGGTATGGCAGGTTGTTTACAAAAGGCGATCCTCAATCCGATATTACAATTGAATTAGAGGGGAGAGAATTGGATTATCAGGATATATTCATCGATGAATATGCCGCAAATTTATACATTAAAGATCAACGCACAAAAACGATTGCTTCTATACTATCCGGTCAGTTCGATAAATGGAATTTTGAGGATGTCTCGTTAGAGATCGAATCGATTTTTGGAGTATCGACAATAAAAGGAAACGTTGATAAAATTCAAGGGGGTGGAGCGATACTAAATGATTCTAAATTTAAGGGTGCCAGCAGGGATCAATCAATTAATGTGCTGTCTCATTCAACGATGTTGTCATATGGTGATTGGCGTATTAATGATATTACGGCCAACAGCGTCTTTGACGGGAAAACATTATCCTCAGATACAGAAATTAGAACGGCTGAATTTTACAAAACAAGCTTTGAGAATGTAGAATTAAATTTTAGAGTAAACGGCGAACGGATTGACGCCGATATTACCGCAGAAGAAGCGGGTGATGATTTAACGTTTCAGATTACTGATTTTAGTAGTCGTTGTGTATTAGAAAATAACGATCTGTCACTCACAGGCGGCATTGTTGAATTTTTTCACTATCCAACGCAGGGGATATGGAATGATGTCGCGCTTGACGGCACTTATATAGATGGCCTGCTTCAGGTTGATATGTCGATGCCCGCCTTCATTTGTTTTGACGATACCGAGTTGATCGATGTAAATTTTGGAATTGTTTATGATCATTCGGATATCTGGGGTGATTATAATGTTAAAAAAATTTCAATGGGCGATTTAACCGGCACGAACGTTGCCGGTAGTTATAACCGTCAGGGGTCGTCGTGGCTTTTTCAAAATCAGTTAGATAAAGCTGTCATTCCGATTGGTGAGTTTAAAACAGTCACGACTTCCGGGATTATATCCCATGATATGGTTAGAACCTCTGTCTTTGCGGAAAAAAATAGAGTGTATGATTTCCCGGTGAATAATATTACCGCGTCAATTGTTAATGAACTGGATGAGTTAACAATAACCCGGATTGCGGGGAATTTATTTGGTGGAACCGCTACCGGAGATGTTTCGTATAACTTTGAAGATGAATCGGGGAAAATATGGTTGACTTTTGTTGACGTCAATTTTGGTGATTTGATCAGCGGTCTGAAAGGTGAAAACTCGGATATTAAAGCGGGAAAGCTCAGTTGTAAAATTGACGTTAACTATGATAATAGTAAACCGGATGCGGCGCTGGATGGCAGTGGAAAATTAATGGTAGAAGATGGTGACTTGTGGCAAGTGCCCTTTATCTCGGATTTCCTGGGTATGCTTAACAGTCAGGCAATAATTGGGAAGGTTGTACCTAAAAATGATTTGGGGAAAATTACTAATTTCAGGAGTAATTTAAATTTTAAGGGAACCAATGTTGAATTGCCTGATTTCAGAACAAACGGCAATTTAATTGCCATTTCTGCAAAGGGTGATTATGATTTAAGCTCTCAGGGACTTGATTTTCTTGTAAAGGCAGAGCCATTAAAACCGTTCTTTGGACAATTTTCAAAATTACTTCCTAAAGTTGTAGATCCATTTGTTCTTTTGCTTGAGAGACGATTGGCTGGTACGATACAAAATCCGAAGTGGGAGGCGTCAATTCGTGATATGTTCCGGGCAAAAGGGAAAATAAATAATGAGAGTAAATCTGAAAAGTAAGTATGTTATACTGCTCGCAGTAGTTTGCGATCCCGCTTACGAGCGGGACAGCAATTTTACAGAAACCTGGTATCTTCTCGTATATCTGAAAATCTGTAACCTCCTTATAATTAATCTGTTGAGACTAACATGCTGATTTGTCTTTATGTAATTTTTGCATTTATTCAGTAAACTGTGTGTTCAGATTCAACGAGGAACTGTTGCTGTTAAGTTGAATTCCCGCCGGGCGCCTGATTGGTGAAGCAAATCTTTGGAGTGCGTGCAGCCTGACGCCGTCCCGTCTTGCGGGATCCCACAGCGGGACTACTTCGCAGAGCGAAGATGGAGGGGGAGATTGCAAGCAAAATTCTGCATGGTTAAGTAAAGGAACGACTGCAAATCCAGGCGCTCTTCCACTCCGTGGAAATCCAAAGCGGCGTCAGCCCGCACGCACTCCAAAGACGCTCTTAATCGAGCGTCATAACCCTCTTAAAAACCGGTACGCTATGGGTATTTATTTACCTTTACGCAATTCGAATCTGATTTTACAGATATCCAAGAAAAACCGAAACTTGTCGAAAACCTAACGTGGACAAGCCACAACCAAACAGGAATGATTTAACATTGAAA
>JAAHTH010003354.1_pt1 | contig 11047 bp, 5 predicted proteins | sample 6116091 | NCBI WGS metagenome assembly JAAHTH01 (sample SAMN13939990, study PRJNA603662) | sponge metagenome | isolation source: marine sponge | host: Mycale hentscheli | place: New Zealand | collected 2006
TACGCGGTTCGTCAGCCAGTGCTGCAGTCTGTCGAGCGAGACCAAGAAACACACTACCTGCGTGGACATCGGCCCAGGGTGTCGCTTCTTCACCGATGTTGTGTTCGTCTGATGTGTCAACATGCAGACTGCCAAACATTCGATTGGCCAAGTAAACACCTGCATCACCTAATCGACTTAGGCCTTCCTGTTTTAGGTATTTTAGGTTTGCGCCTGCAGCCATTGAACCTGTCTCAGCAATAGCGTGTTGAATGCTCAGCGTGTCATCCCACCAATTGTCGACACCTGCTGCTCCAATAATGTCTTGCAGCTGCCGCTGCGCTGCGCGGACAAAACGACGGAAACCAAAGATGCCATATTCAGCACGGTCTGCGTTCCGGTCAGTCCCACCGCCCCACTGAGCATCAATCACCCGATAAGGTGGCGTTGTGGCAGCAACACCCTCAAAAAAGAACTCACGAGTGTCGGTCGGTGCGCTTCCCGGCAATACTGTCGCAATCTGCATCCATTCATCCCCAGGAGCTGCGACAGAAAGCGTAAGTTCCCAGTCCTCTGCGTACCTTGTGGGGACTGATCGTACATATTCAACTGGTGTTGCTAGTCGCGCATTCCAGAACGCGCGATTTTCTGTGTCGTCGTCGACCAATGCAAAGCGAACCCATAGGCCGTACGTTACTGCGGCATCTGTTACATTACCTGCATCAATGACCTTGGCGCTGTCTTTTGTTGTAAACGCGCCGTACTGGATTTGCCCATTGTACGCATAGCCTAGGATTGCAGTCCCGCCGGTGACATTTAGCAAGTTTGGATTTGTTGCATCTTGCGTAACGCTAAAGCCCTTAAGCACGAACTGTCGTGATTGCGTGCCTCCGGCTCGGTCCCGGCCTACGATAATGCCGTCAACCGTCTGGGTCAATCCATTGTGTTGCGAGCGCTCAGCGGCATGTTGGAAGTCTGGCTGGTCGATACGTTCGCCGTGTTCAGTCCTTAGGTATTTTTTGGTATCACTCATCGTTTTGTCCTCAGTGTCTAGAGTATATGTGGGCCTGCGCTGTCCCGGAAGAAGTCATTTAGGTTCACGTGAACGCCTGCGACAGTTACGAGGTCCATTGCTTCGCGCAACCAACCAAATTCATCGGCTAAATAGAACGGATAGTATTTGTATCCAGGTGTGGCATTTGTAGTATTGACGGCACCCTCGTCAATAACCTGTGCCGATAAAACTTCTGCGTAACTTGCTTCCATTAGCGGTCCATCGCTGCCGGAGTAAAGAGGTATAGAGAAGTCTTCAGGTAATGTTATTGTCGACACTGCAATGGAACCCTGCGACACAACTTCAAATTCTACGTTCGTGTCATCTACCAAGCCTGCAGTTGTGAATTGCCATGCCGCATCTGTCGTTTCGTTGATGAACGCTGACGATAATTTAACACGGTTTGTCCAGACTGGTGCCTGTTGCCCATGATTACCGCTGAGCGCCAAGTCAGCTCCTGTGACAGGGTCAAGCAGTTGACTAATTACGCGATACTCACCTGCATTCTCGCCTGTGGTAAATCCAACAGTTCGACCTACAGCATCAGGATAACGAAAGGTTTGAGGCGCTACTGGATCTTGGGTACCTATACGTTCCCCGCGTACATAGAGGATGTCTTTTGCGTGCGGGTCCACGTTGCCTCGCTCATATATTGCGCCCGTAATTGACGCAACCGCAGCCGCAGGCGCACCGTCAATCGCCCACTCACCGAGCAGATTACCAGCCGCAACACCTGCGCTGCCTACGTTCGAGACACCTGCAACACGAATTAAATCTCCCGCAACAGCACCAGAAAAAGCAGCACTGTCCGCGTCAGTAAGTGCGCCGGCACTGTAGCTGCCATTTGCTTGCGTGACGTGCCGGTTGTAAGCATCGTGAGACGTTTGGGCAGACCAATCCAGTTGACGGAGGCGGACCTTGACTGCGTCTACATTGTTCGGCGCTTCGAAGATTCCAATTGCTCTTGTGTTGCCGCTCAGCTGTCCAGATGCGCCCACGCCTGGGACAATGTTCGCAGTCGTCATGTTATACGGCGTAAGGTTGATGTTGTATGCGCCAGGGCCTACATCATGAATGCGAGCAGCAGGATCACTAGAATCTGTACTATCGTTTGCTGCTTCCCCTAGACGCCACCAAGCTTGCAAATTTCCGTACTTTGAGTGCGCAGCTAAATCAGTTGGAACGCCACTATTGTACAGCTCTTGCACTTCACCTAGCCCAAAGCTGTCGTCCCAGTATGAAGCTTCGTCAAGCCTTCCGTCAAAGAAGAAACCTGTTGTGTCGTTGGTCCCTAAGTAGAAGTTTGAATACTGAGGCGCTGTATCACTGCCATAACGGTTCACTGCTGCTGTCGAAGCCTGAAAAACAGCATCCACGTATAACTGAAGTGTATTTCCGCTCCAGATGAGCGTCGCTAAATGCCAGTTTCCATCGTTATGCGTACCAATAGAGCCAACTTGCTGCAGTGTTCCAGTACCGTCACTTAATGCCGCATACACATCGCCAGCTGCACCCATGTAAATGAGGGCATCAGTCAAAAAGCCTGGTCCGACTGTGTCAGCTTCAAGGTGATACAGCTGCTGAAGCGAGCTAGCTGTTGTCCTGAACCAGACGGCTGCGGTGACATCTTGGTTGGGAACAGAGAGTGGCCCTGCGTCTCCTGCAATGTTTGCCAGAGACTGAGAGGAGGCAGCGACAAATCCCACAGAACGTGATCCGGAGTTGAGAAGGGGGAAGTTCGTATATGGTTGCTCTTCGATGACGTTACCATCGACGCGAAGCTGCACATAACTTTGTGGAATGCCTTCAATTGTGACACTTGCATTGGTTGTTGTCCAAGCGTTGGGCTCAGTGCACTTGAGAATTTCTACCGTGTGCCAATCGTTAGGTGTGATGGTTTGTGCATTGCCGCCAGAAGTAAGCCAAGGTTGACCACTTACTATATTGTTAGGGTCATAGAATCCAAGAGTCATGGCACCACTATCAACGGTTGCCCCGACTGCCATTAGTCGAGAACCGTCAGCAATTCGCTGTGAGAACTGTCCCTTCTTCGTATTGTCTAAGTCCTCTAGGCGGACAACAGCTGTAAAAGTAGCATCGCTCTGCTGTACGATACGAGCGTCTTGTTTATAGTATGCCTGGAAAGACCCGTCCGCTGTGTCTTCGGTGAACAGGGCACATTGGCCATCTACCGCAGTGAAGGCCGGTAACGTGACGTGCGTTGTCTCAGGTGTGGTCCCTTGGTAGGTCCACATTTGCCTGCCACCGTGCCCTGGGTACTCGACTCGGTAATCTGTTGATGGCCGATAACCAAATTTGCAACCTGTACTTGCTCTGGTGACTTTCCACGCTGTGCCCGTGAAGTTTTCCCGCAGTGACATTGCAGGTGCGTCATCGATGTCAGCTAACTCAAACGCCCCAAAGCCTAGACTTGTCTTGATCGGCCCGACGCGAACAAAGCCGCGCCCTCGATTGATGTGTAACGTGTCACCCCGTTGCGGGCTTTTGCCGACCGCCCCCGAAAGGTCGGCGCTTGTCACATGTGTCACAGAGCTGAATGTCCCACTTGCGACGGTGCCCGATGCCACAAGACGATCTAACGGTTCAGGCGCGAGGCGAACACCAATCATGGACAGCGGTTCTGTGCTGACGTCTAGAGTAGTTGCAGTTATCAGCGGTGCATATTCAGACGCATGAATGAAGGTCTTTCCTACTGATTGTGTAGGCGTAGCTTGGCCAGACACATAAATGATTGATTGGTGGTTTGCAGCATACGGGACAGTGCCGGGCTGTGTCAGATCCTCAAAGATTTCATAGTTACCCTCTCCGAGGACAGCGGTGAGCAGCGCTTCAATTGCCCACATTGTGCCTTTTGGCATGTAAGCAAGTGCCGTGACTATCTTACGATAAACACTGTCTACCTCTGTTGGTGGTCGCGGCACGCTTAGGTTCCGTCCTATGGTGTTTAGGTCAGTTCCTTCTGCGTACGGTAACAAGAAGCCACGTCGCATTTTATCCACGCCTGAGTACGCGCGTGTGAAATCAACTACCTCATCACCAACCTCAAAGACTGTGTCAGCCGGCAGTTGGTAAGTCCAAACTTCGCCATTGAAGTACTCCACATTGTTGAGCGTGTTTATCCCCTTGCCTGTGTATCGATAGAGACCACCATCCAATACAAAGTAGCCGTCATCTTCCCACTCATGCGTTGTTTCTACTGTGAGTGATGCAATAGCTGCAGGGTCATAGACTTCCCAAGAACTGCTCACCAGCTTCGTGAAGACACCACCGCCGAGTGTCAGCTGTGTCGCTGAATCACGCGATGTAATGCTGTCATTAACTGAGTACGCATACTGAAGAGGTGATAAAGAACGGAAACGATGCGCGGCTGTGATTGATGAGGGCAGCGGTGTAACTAGCGCAGACGTAACAGTGACTGTGGTACCTGTGCTGTTGCCTGTTGCGTCATCTGTTCCATATGCTACCTGTGTAGCTTGAGTCTCAAACTGCGCTTGGATCCTAGTTGAGCGAAAGCCGCCCAGCTCTGTAAACTCTGCGCCAAGTGACCCCGTAATACCTTGTATTATTCCTTCCGTCATGTCTGTGGGTCCTCGTCGTCAATAGTTCGTGGGCCAGTATGCCACCAGGGAAGTAATACACTGCGCAACCCGAACGTCTCGGATTGGTGATTTGTGTACACAGCGGAAAAGCCACTAGGCACAAAATAAGAAAGCGCTGTTGTGTCGCTAACTATCGTCAACGGATAAGCGCCGCCAGACGGTAAAGGAGGAGAGACGAATGTGGCACTGCCGTCGGTGAATGTCGTAGCGTTCGCATTTCCATATGAACCCGCATAACAGGTTTTTGTTGTTCCCTCGGCCCCATAAGGTCCAACGCTCACTGTGTACGCGCCGTCAGCTAGCGTGAGCCCTGCGACCGTAACCCGATAACCTCCTGCGTTTTCGACGACACTAGGTGAAAGCGTGACACCACGTGCTTTTGTTTGATTCTCTAAGTAGCCAGCATCAGGCAGCAAACCAACAACGCGGCGTTCATCACCACTGAAGTCTGTGGTCAATCCTGTGTTCACGCCGATGTCTATGGCCGGTGATGTGTCCGAGAGGGCTGCAGTTGCGTCGAGGAAGAGTGGATCTGCTTCAACAGAACCTGCTACTCCAGAACCTGTGGACGCGGCATCATGATTTGTTACTTGCCACGCGGCTAATGTCGCATAGGTTGTTACACTGTCGTAGGCAATTTGTGCCTGTGCGTCAGCAAGATGAAAGCAATTACCAATAGACGTTAGGTTTTCTTGTGACGCTACACTGTCAAACTCGTAAGCGTAAAAAGGACCAAACGCACTAATGTCATCCAGGCCGTAGATATTATTCCGTAAGAACGACTCTGTCGTAATCTGGTAAACAAAGATAAGTCGATTGAAGTGTGAAGGATCAGGCCCAACACCGGAGACCGCTAAGCGAAAGGTATTATTGTAAACGTCAAATTGGTTAACGCCAATGCTGCCTGCCTTGAACTTCATCACCTCATGGGCAGCCGTCATCGTCGTATTCAAACAACAGCGAAGTATATTACAGTTTACAACGACGAGCCCTGTCACATCTTCTGTGTTCAACGCGCGCCCTACACAAGACGTCCAGGCTACAGCGGAAAAGGTAACTGCGTCACTCTGGAGAATCCGGACCGCGTTTGTGCTGCCACCTGTTTGTGAAATACTTAGGCGCGCAAAAGAAAGACTAGAGACATTGGACGCAGCAATGACCGGATAAGTACTGGCGCTGGACAAGGATGAAGTAGCGGTAAGATCAGACTTGCCGTCAATTGTGATGTTACTGGAATGCACCGAAGCCGACGTCGGTGAAAGACCGGGAATTGAGATCGCGTGGGCACCCGTTATAGAGTTAAGGAATGAGCACCCCTTGACGGTGATGTACGACACGGCGTTTGTGTTCTCTTCACCGAGCTGTAGCTGCGCTGCGTTCGCAGTCGTGTCGCTTCCCAAGAAAAGGAAATCTTGTACGGTCACGTAACTAACAGCAGACAAAAACATGCTGTAGTCTGCACCACCTGCGTCAGGACCAATAACAGCTTGCGCAGCGCCATTGAGTACCAACGGAGTGTCAGCACTCAATGCGGCAGCATCCAGAGCGGCGGAAGTGACTGCAATCTGTGCTGTGTACGACGCAACCCCGACCTGCTTCAGTTCGTAGCCCGTTGCCCACGGGGCCGCAGGCAGGTCTGCAATCGCTGCGTTGAAGTCAGAATACTCAGCGCCCGTCTGGATGTTTTTTACTACAGCCATGCGAAGTTACTGTATATCTCTATTCGCACTCTCGATCCGTGGCAACTGTCTGTCTAAAATGGTGACATTTGCTGCGGGTGCGACTAAGTTGACATCATATACACCGCCGACGCTCATAATTTGTTCTATGAGTTCGCTGCGTATTACGTCACCGGAAATTCCTAAGTTGTTGATGTAATTGCTGACTATCGCCTCCGCGTTTGTGATGACTGCTGAGCGTGTAAATCCTTCAGAGACGGTAACGTAGGCCGTGACAGCCATTGAGACAATCTCAGGCGGTAAAATACGAACATTGATGCCTGCCGCGCGCCAACCTGGATAATTAAGGCGATCATTAGGATCACCGTCCACGATCTTCTGTGCCTCCTGTAGAACACCAGTGTAGTATGTGTACTGGGCGACAACGCGATCACCAGCAGACAGTGGAGAGGCGAAGTAGATAAGCCCGCTTGCCCAATTTATGTCATAGTCTGCCGTTGTCAGCGGTCGCTCTGCGCCGGCGCTATCACTGATAAAAAGAGATTCCGGGGTCGCAAGCAAGGGCTTATAATCAAAGGACAAGAACTCTTCGCCACCAACAGCACTATTCGCAGTAGGCCCAGCTAAACCGAGGGTTAGAAGTTCCCCCAGTGCGCCAGTTGTCGCTGCTGCAGCCGCAGCAACACCGTCTACGTTTTGGATTTTGAATTCGGACCCACTGATGACATCCGTGATCAGAAAGGTACCCACATTCTCAGTGTCAGCAGCGGTGCCGATAACTAGATATGTACCAGCCTCAATCACTGCCGAAGACGAGAGCGTTACTGTCTGCCTACCGTCACCATCAGGCGCAGAGAAGGCTACGTTCGAGCCTACAAGTGCAACAGCGGGCACTTTGGTAGTTGTTGCAATAGCGCCTGTACCGTCGTCCACATAAATGATCGCGGTTCCTGGTGCCTGAGGATCCTCAAAGACGTGAGCAAAGGTAATTTGTTTCCCGGAACCGCCAGGGTCAACGACGCCCTTGACGATGAACTCCAATGCATCCGGAGTAGATCGCGCAAGGCTGCCGACAGCTTCCAGAATACGACTGCGAAATGCATCGTCAGATTCCAGATTAGCACCCTGCGAAAAGTTAGCGTTGTTCGTAGCTGTGTCGACACCGGGAGGCTTACCCTGGAATACGGTAAGTGTTGCTGGTCCTACATTACCATCAGCGCCTACAGCTTGTGCTCTGGCGTCTGCGGTGGCGCTTGTCTGGTTCGAGGCAATTGTTACTGACTCAGTCGTTACGACAGAAACACCGGACCCGTTTGTTACAATTGTGCCTGCTGGGATACTGACGGATAAGACTGATGCCGTCGCACGAGAGAACGTCAACTGTCCCACGGCTCGTCGTGCACCATTTCGTGCAAGTGTGCCGCCTAAGATCTCCGTTGCACGCTCATCTAGGTCTGTGCCTGCTGCGCGCTGGAAATCAAACAAGTCCGCAAGGCGTGTAAATTGATAGTAAACACTTGCAACACTGCCTGCAGCGCCTGCAATAAAGTGGCGAATTACAGACGAGTCAGAAATGTCAGATAAGTCTGTACGTGCAACAACACGATTGATGAGGTCACGCTGTATCTCCTGACTTGTTTTTAGTTGTAGTTTAGGCATCGTTAGTCATCTCGCACTGTTGATATTGTAATCTTTTCTGACAATCCGTACACAGTAGCATTGAATTCAACGTCCACAATGTCAGCGGACACAGCAGAGTTCAGGGTAATTCCGGTCACATTAGTGATGCGTGGGTCTGCTTGGATGCCCTGTTGTACTCTCACCTTTGCCATGTGTCGATCTATCCCTGGGGTACCGGTACCTATTACAATATCAGTACCGAGCTGGCTAAAGAGGCCGCTATCTCCTCGTGTTGTACGGACACGAGTGCCAATTGCCTGCTTCAAGTTGTCGATGCCTCGCACTATAGCTACATCAGTGCTACCCGTTGGGGCAAGCTGGAGATCATAAACACCGGTGCTGCCACTTGGTGCGAGCGCTAAGTCATTGCCAAGCAACCGCTCCATTGTGGGCGTACTAGCCCCTGCACCAAGTATAACAGGCAATGCGGCGGTCACAGGCGAGAGCGCAGACACTGGAACCAAGATAGGATCACCAGGGCGAAGTGTCCCTGGTAGCCCGGCAGGGTGAATGTAAGGCGCTCGTAAATTATTAAGCCTCGCAATCTCTTGCCAACGTGAACTATCACCAAACGCAGATTGTGCAATGTCTTCGATGCTCTGGTTTGCCGCAACTGTCTGACTGCGAGATCCTGCGGGCGCAGCTGTCACAGTCTCATCAAATATCCGATTCCCTCTGCTGATGCGGGCGTCGCCTCTATTAGGGGCGGTGCCTTTCTTCCCGAGCCCGGTTAGATCATAAACAGGATCTTGCGCTGCGGCCTCACGATTAGATGGAGGTGCTGGTCTACGCGGTGTAGCAGGTGCCGTAAAGTTGTCAGCGCCGCCGACCATGACGCCGAACAGCCCGCTAATCATCTCGCGGAGGTTCTCTCCTACGCTATTGTATGCAGCTTCGATGTCATCGTCCATTGAGGCCGCTGTGGTGTAAAATGAACTGACCGCGTCTGCGATAGCTTCAACGCCGTTGATCACACTGTTCACGAAAGCGGGAAATGCATTAATGGCTGCTACAACGCCGGAAAGGAAAGCCTGACAAGCGTTTACAATGCCTGCCACTGCACTGAATAAGCCTTCAACAGTTGTTGCAATAGCGCCTGCGACGTCCTGGAGGAATACACCGACAGCACTAACTGCATTAGCAATATCTTTGGCGAGGCGTACTGTATTCTCAATTGCACCCACTATTCGAGCAAGGCCATCACGTAAATTCTGCAGTGCTGCAAGTGCCTTCTGTAACCAACCGATATCTTCTGGTGCTAGTGATATCGGCTTCGCGTCTGCCTGCTCAACAGCAAGCATCTGAATGTCATACGTGTAGCTCATACGCCGCGATACATCGCGAATCATGCTGAAGTTTTGTGGAATTACACGCCAATGCTCTTCGTCTTTTAGGTTGTGCCAAAAGAGCCGAGTAGTTGATGACGTCAATGGATTGCGCTTCAAGTCACCGTACAGCCGAAATATGCGGTCCTGCAGCATTTGGAACTGTCGTTGTCCTGACAGGGACACATTAGCCGCCGGTTGGCCACGTAAAGGAAAGGAATACGTGCCCACGTTTGCTTCTTGATCCGCCTGCCTTAATTGCTCAACCTGCGGCCAAAGACGCGGTTCAAATCCTGTCGTGCCTTGAATTCGTATGGGCCGAGCAAGGATCCCGTTTTCCTCTACGTAGATGCCCCCTCCGAGCACGGGTTTCACAGCGACAGAGAACGGATCGCCCATTGTGTACGCTTGCGGTGCCATGACAAGTGGGAAAAGCATGGACTTGGTCGTCTCATGCGACCCGTCTGTCGAGAATTTTAGCTCGAAGAAATATAAAAGGTGTTTCCAGAACAAGTCGTCCCGGGCTTCTTTGCGCTTGGATACATAGCTACTGACACTTTCGACCATTACACAACCTCTTGTTCACTATACCACGATTGGTCATGCCCAGGGACCTGTAGTAGTACCTTGCGTGGCGGTACCGGTCATTGCCCAAGCAGCAAGCGCTGCCGCCATTGTAGTGGCTGGGCCGGAAGGATCAGACGTGACACCTGTAATCTTACTTGCGATGCCCAAGGCTGCAGGAGGAGGTGTACAAGTGATTATCCCCGCAGGAAGTAATAAGGAACCCGCAGCGACTTGCGCGGCATAGGCCGTGAACCCCGCGTCAATCCCTTTCGCTCCACGATCAGCGGTATTTAGCGCCAGCTCCGTGACCATTGCAGTTATGAATGCTTGTTCTGCGGGCGCTTGGACACTGTCGACCACTACACCTGTGGGAAAACTCTGGGTAGCAAAGAACAACCGCGCAATGCGAGCCCAGTTTGCAGCGACAGTGGCATCATTGCTCGGCCATCCTCTAAAGTTTGCGTCCGTGGGGTCAGTGATCTTTAGGATTTCTGCTTCTGCTGTAGCTACGCCTGTAACTGCAAACGACATGTCTATTCCTTCACTTTGACCGCAGCAGACAATACATTCGCAAGTGTTGCTGTTGGGTCAATAGTCTCACCGGTTAACGCGGTGACAGACGGACCACTGGGGCCGAACGCGGTTTGCACCGATAAACCACCTACTGTCGTTAGCCACGTATTTAGCGCTTCGCCGAGCACAGCCTTTGCTAATTCTGCATCAGTGTCAGACCCTAGCCGCACATTATCCGCTACAACAGTTAGCATGCCGTCTGCACCATTGAACGAGAGGCGGTTTGTGATGTCTCCTGCAGTATCAGTAAAATTGAACGTCAAGACTGCGTTGGGCGGCAAGTCGATTGCCATATTACCAGCTCGCGCTATGCCATTTTCCAATGCTCGATTAGCCACCTCTGCGCCGTTCTCTCCGTAGCCGCCACCAGTGTCTTCTGTTCCCCCGCCCTGGTCGCCTAGGTGCGCACGAGTGGTATTGACCACAAATGTACCATTGCTCGCTACGCCATGATACGTTCCTTGGTGCTTTACCATGCGCGGGTTATGGTCGCCTTCAATCATATGCAGTCGTTCGCCGATCACTGCCGGTCCTGCAACACCAGCATCAATATGAGGGTGCGGAATGTAA
>JAAHTH010001582.1_pt2 | contig 11042 bp, 9 predicted proteins | sample 6116091 | NCBI WGS metagenome assembly JAAHTH01 (sample SAMN13939990, study PRJNA603662) | sponge metagenome | isolation source: marine sponge | host: Mycale hentscheli | place: New Zealand | collected 2006
CCCCCCCCCCTCCCCCCCCCCCCCCCCCCGGACCCTTATTTCCACAGTTATCGTTATATTATATAATATAGTAACAAGATTATTAAAGATATAAATTATGCCATTGATTTGTGTCACTATAAGCCCAACATTAGTTAATAAAAAACATAATATGGTATATAGTGGGTTTATATTTGTGTCTATCCTGTTAAATGGTATTTTGTTAACACCTAAACCATCAGAAATATCTTTAAACCCAATAAAATTTCTATTTTCATCTGCTTCGGTAGATTGAAATCTTCCTATATATTGTCTAATAGTATAAACCTTTTTCCATCTGAATGTTGCAAAATTTTCAAGGTAGTTATATTCATTTCTAGGATCATCATGTAATTGTGGTGGGGTTAATGATAAATCTTGATTTATATTAAATATTGTAGTACCTGTGAGAGTTGTATCTGCGTTATTTTGTGCGTCTATTAACTCTTTCGCACTAAACTCGTCAAATTCATAGTTATCTAACATATTAGGTACCAATACTTTAGCCCTAGTTCGTAATCTTTTATCATCACCAGAGGTATTCATTGACATTCTGAATCTAACATCAGCTTCAGTTGCAACCCCCCTTACACCATCTGGACTAGGAATTAATGTCCCATCTTCTGATGTAATCACCTTCCTTAAATTCATTGGTACCTGAAAAGACCAATTACCATTCTCGTCAATCAATTCATCACCTAAATCTTTATAAAATTCAATATTACCTCTTTGTGTTCTACGAATAATTTCAATATTACCACCACCAGTAATCATTTCATTCATATTACCCATTTTCTTTCTAGGTCTACAATTCTTATTTAACGAATCTTTCTCATCATCACTAAACACACCACCAGTAAAAATGGCTGTCGGTGTTAAAGTATAGTCTTCTATTGGTATATCTTGCATAGTAATCCCAATCTCCTGACCGAGATTTAAAGTGTCACACCAAAATGGTTTAACTATTATGGGTATTGCACTACTTTTTAATTGTACTAAATCATCTAAATTATTACTACTTTTAAATGTAAATTTATCTTGAAAATCAGCCTCTTCAAATCCTTGAGCAATTAATTCAAATGGTCTTGCAGATAAGAAACCTATATCACTAATATCTAAATCATAAAATAATTTTTGTTCACCAACCGGAACACCAAACAACATGAAATCACCTGAGTTATTAGTTCTTGTTGAATACCTATAATATTTATCGTAAACTTCTATGTAAGTTTCATCGTCTAATACTTCTCTTTTTGCAGGGAATGTTCCAACAGGTGTGTGATCAGTATGTTGTTTATTTTTAGGTAATAAATTATATCTTACACCCTGACTATTATTATCAACAGTAGATTCATATGGGTATAACTCCCTAATTAAATCATTTTCTTTATCACTATCACTAATTGGTATAAAAATAGAAACCCTAACATTGGGGATACCGAAACCATTATTAACTGATACCCTACCAGCTACAACACCATAGTTAGAACAATAACTTGAATAAGCATCTTCTTGTCTGATTTTTAAACTTAATATTTCTAAGAAGTCAAAATCTTGTTCTAATTTTACTTTTACGTAATTTTCACCACTATTTGGTGTGGTTCTAATCCTAATGGAATTTGACATATTTTATTTATCACCACCTTCTTCGTTATTTTCTATAGTTTGAAATACTTCTATTTTAGATAATTCACTGTCACCTTCATAAGATGAATGTGTTTCAAATTCTTTTTCTCTTCTTCTAATTTCTCTTTTGGCTTTAGTCATTGCGTATTTCGTAACAACCCATTCAATACTATCACCGATAACGTTTTTTGTTGGTTTTTTAGGTAAGAAAAATTGTGTAAATAACATAATAATCACACCCAAATATATTAACGGAAAACCTATAACAATTAAAGTAAACCCTATTAATTTCATTATTAATGACCCATTAAAACTCTCTAACATATTATCCTTCTCATCACCAGTTACTGTTTCATGAGTAACATCTAACCCTTTTTTAGTCTTACTATTTTTTTTATTTGATTTTTTACATGTACTACATCCCATAATTTTATTTTTTTTTAAAAAAATACTACTGAAACACTTTAAAATAAAGTAATAACGTTATTTAATCCTTACCTTAATATCTTTACTAGGGAATTTTATTTCAAACATTGCATTTGGTTGCCCAAATAATGTATATTCACCCAACAAATCTATTTGTCTTTCGGGGTTATCCACTAAAGTAGTAGTACCACTACTATTATCCGGCACTTGTATGTAACCTTGTGCTGGAGTGTCTGTTGAATAATTTTTACCTGTAATTGTATCAACACCCCATTTATTATAAAGTCTCATATCCACTATATTAAAAACTCCACCAACATTGTTAATATTCTCAACTAACTGAGCTAGGTAAATATTTTCACCCATTTCCCATTTATTAATATCTAAATAATTGGTTATTGAGTTAATAACATTTGCAATAATTTCTGTTTTAGGGACAGACTTATCAACATATAAATCTAATTCAACACCTAAATTAATTATTTTTCCATCTTTTATGGTTACATAATCATTTAACATCCTAAAGTCTGCCAAATATTCTGCGATATTTGTTTTTATTGTGCTATTAGATGATTTATTTAATTTAGCTGCACTATCTAATGTTAATAAAGTTACCTGTACCTTATTTCTTTCTTCCCATACCCCACACCTAAATGGTACACCGAATTTACCCGGCATTAATGCAATTCTACTCTGGTAATCTTTTATTGTAACCGCTCTATTTTGAGATGAAAAATTATATCTTATTAAGTTTCTTATTTCTTCTATAGAGGGCGCCGCTTTACCCCCAACAGCAGGTATAGGATTATTAACCCTTAAACTATCCTTAACCGCCTTATTTATTGTGGTATCTACACCATCAACTAATATGTTAATATTGCCCAATGAAGAAATTATACCATTACCAACATTACTATCAGCACCACCACCAACTCTATATTTTATAAACATAGTATTATTGGTTGGGGGTATTTCACCTAACGATAAGTTATTAACCAAATCACCAATTCTATCTACCTGACCTACACAACCTATGAAATCATTTAACCCCGTTAAATCTGATTCACCAGCACCGAATATTATTTTATAAAACCCATTATCGGTAAATTCACTTATAAATCTTTTATTTGTGTTTACCCATTTTCCTGGTATAACACCTATACTATCACTTAACGTATTAAAATCTTCTAAGAATATCTGTGATTGAGCTAAAGCTTCAACCTCATACCATCTTAAATCAAAATTTCTAAATTCTGCTAACGTTGGGGTTGTTGTAAAATCTGTACCTTCCTTTGTTATGATACTATCAACCGATAATACATTAGAGTCAGGTAAAACTATATCCATAAATGGTTTATAGTTTTCTGGTCTAACTACTTTTTTAAATATTTTTGTATACCCATTAATACATATTTCTCTTTTTACTAGTGTGTAATTATCAACCCCACCATTCGCATTTATATTGGGTATTATTAACCTATTAGGAATACCACCTACTGAAAATGGTGAGTTAAAATCACAATCATCCTGTAATTCAAATACTTTACCAGAACCCGTTGCTTGTGACCCTTTAAATATTGTTGGCGCATATGTAGAGTTAAATGTATCACCTAAAGTTGGTACGACTACTGACCAATCAACAATAGTTAAACTAGGTCTATTTCCCGGTATTTGTAACCCAAATGTTCTTGCTAGTTCCAATAATGAAGATCTTTCTTGCATATAGTTAATTTGGGTTTCGTTAAACATTCTGTCGGTATGGAACGATAACATATCACCCACCGCAGCATTTAACTCTAATAACATCATACCAACTGATGCATCATTAAAATCATTAAAGACATCAGGGTAATATTGTTGAACAAAATTTACAAGTTCTGACCTTACATCGTTAAAATTTCTTGCGTTATAATCTATTTTTTTAGCCATAATTAGAATGTTATCTCTACCGTATCTGTAGAGGTAAATACATTATCTGTTATTGTGTATTGTAACACCACAGTTATTAACTCCTCTACATCACTTTTTTTAAAAGATATGTCGTCTATTTGAAGGTTTGGTATGTATTTTTTTATTGTTTCGTTTAAGTTATCTTTGATTTCATTATGGGTAATTTGGTCATTTTGTTCAAAAATATATTTCCTTAAATCACTTCCAAAATCAGGCATATATAGTCTTTCACCTTTATTTGTCATTAAAAGATGTAATAAATCAGCCCTAATTGCGTCTATATCAGTTTTAGTGATGTCAACATAGTAACCTTCACCACTATCTTTAAAGGGAAAGTTTATATTTATGTACTTGCCGTCTGCCATTTGTTTATAAATATTCTAATATACTTTTTCTATAAGAAAAGTGTAAGCATAAAAAAAGTCAGACATTTATCTGACTTTAATTTTAACTATGTGAGTTTTTTTTAGAAATCAAACCCTTCAAAATTTGTATTACCTAAATCAGATTTTACTGAACCAATGTTATAAGAATCAATTTCAGTTTCTTAGATATTCATAACTTAGAACATTATCATAATATTCAAATCTACTGATATTTATCTTTTTTAAATTTGTCGGTACGAAAGTATTTTTTGGGTGGTTATGGTTAGTTGGTGTTATGTCTATATAGACATCACCTTTTTTAACAACCGAATGTGTCACACCAACGAAATTATTTTTACCTTTTTCTTTTAAGATATAAAAACCTATAACCCTTTTACCACCATATTTACTTATATAATTAATTACATTATTGTGGCAATCATTTACCACACACAATGGTTTAGGTTTAATAACTATTTCTACTGGTTTTTCGAAATTATGTGAAGACAAAAACACCCGTAGGTCTTTATCACTTACGGGTGGTATTATTGTGTTTTTTATCCTCTGATTAAAAATCATAATCATCAAAAGTACTATCACCTAAATCAGACTTTACTGACCCAATGTTGTATGAATCAATTTGTGTTTGCTGTGGTGCATTTTGTGTACCATCTGATGTTGTCCAAGCGTTTATCCAATTGATTGGGTTTTTAACTTTTTCAAAAATAGGGTCTAATTTTACAGCCTTCATTCGTGCGTTAGTGAGATACATCATATACCTTTTAAGTATTTCTGCATTTAAACCTAAAATCGCCCCATCTTTAAAAAGGTATTCTGCCCATTCCATCTCCTCTTCCGCAGCGTCCTTAAACATTTTTATAACTATAGGTTTACACTCCTTAACCACATCTAAAAACCCTTCATCTTCTCTATTTGCTAAATCATTTAATAATTTTTGTGTGAATCCTAAATGTAAATTTTCGTCTTTATTAATTAAAGAAATAATTTTTGAGTTACCTTCCATCTTACCGTTTTGGGCGAATGCGTAAGAACAAGCAAATGATACATAAAACCTAATACCCTCTAATATATTAATAGACATTAGGGTTAAATATAATTTTTTCTTTTTATCTTCAATACTATCACCGATCGAGTTCATTAAATCATCATAATATTTTGTTACGGATACGGTTCTCTTTACAATCTGTTCATCATTTAGAATGTTATCAAAAACCTCACTAGGTGATGAGTAAACATTTTTAATAATAAATGTATAACTATATGAATGAATGGTTTCAAACAATGCCCATGCAGAGCAGAACGCCTCTACTTCAGGGTTAGATAAATCATCTGTTAAATGATGGATACCTCTACTCTGAACACTATCTAATAGGATTTGATACTTTAAATTAGATGTAAAAATAAATTTTTCATTATCTGTCATACTTTTGTAATCCAACCTATCCTTTGATAAATCTATTTCTTCTGGTAGCCAAAAAGAATTTAATTGTTTTTTAAACAATTCAAAATACCCAACATATCTAAATTTATCATACCTTTCCAAATTCAAAGGTTCACCGAAGAATACAGGTTCTTTTGTAAAATCCACATCTGGTTTTAAATTTACTAAACTTTTTTTATTCATTTTTTTTATATTTTATTTTAATCTAAAAAGGTTGATACCCTATCAGCCCAATTATAAACATTTTTTTTGTCTTGTCAATTTAAATTGCACAAGCCCCACTATCACAATCATTCATATCCTCTTCATAGGCGATAGATAATTCATCCGATTCTACAATCATATCCTCTAATTTATCAGTCTTATAATCTTTAGAATTAGAGTAGTAGATTTGTTTTCCACCAAATTTGTAAAAATTAAGGATATCCTTTGCGACTTCTGATATCGGTAAGTTTCCATCAACATAATTACGTTTATCATAATAATGATTTACTGATATACCTTGATCAAAATACTTTTGTATTACTGATACAACATTATTCATCGCGGTATTATCATACCCCCAAGCAAACTGATACTTGTTTTTATATTTAGCCATTTCAGGTACCACAACTGGTAAGGGGGCACCGCTTTTAGATTTCTTAACTGTAATTAATTTTCTAGGTGATTCAATCCCATTTGTCGCAGACATTACTACTGATGAACTTTCGCAAGGCATCTGAGCGGTTAGTGTAGAATTTCTCATACCATACTTTAAAACATCTTTCCTTAATTGATCCCAATTTAATGTTAATTCTCTATCCACTATTCTATCAACATTTTTGTTGTAATGGTCAATTGGTAATCTACCTTCTGAATATTTTGTCCTGCCAAACCATTCGCAAGGACCTTCTTCTTTAGCGACTTCAACAGACGCTTTAATTAAGTAATATTGGATGTGTTCAAATAACTCATCTATTTTTACTAATGATTCAGGGTCATCATACGATAAACCATTTTTAACTAACCAATACGCAAAGTTTGTTACACCAACACCTATTGAACGTCTTTTTAACATTTTTTTAGCTGCCTCCACAGGATAATCCTGCATTGAGATTACTTGATCTAAACCTCTTACAACATATTCACATATAACCTCTAAATCATCTAAATTATTAACTGTACCTAAATTAAGTGCCGCCAATACACATAACGCTATTTCTGCGTCTGTGTCATCACCATCATCTATGTGGTGGATTGGTGTTGTAGGTAAATTAATTTCCGTACAAAGGTTAGACATTCTAATCATATCATTAAACGATGAATGATCATTAGCATTGTCTATATTCATAATATAGATTCTACCAGTTTCAATTCTTTCCTGAATTAATAAATCTAATAATTTTCTAGCACTCACTTCTCTTCTAGGTATTGTATTATCGTTTTCATATTTTTCATATAAAGGATCAAATTTATCATTATCACCAAAAACATCATACAAACCAGGAACATCGGAAGGAGAGAATAATGAAATCATTTTGTTTTCCACAAATCTTTTGTAGAATATCTTGCTAAACTGAATTGCGTGATCCATTCTCCTTACCCTATTTAATTCATTACCTCTGTTGTTTTTTAATACAACTATATCTTCAGTTTCCAGATGCCAAAAAGGGTAGTAACAAGTTGCGGCACCACCCCTAATTCCACCTTGAGAACAAGATTTAACCGTACCCTCAAACATTTTTAAAAAAGGAATGATTCCTGTATGAACCGCCTCACCATTTCTAATTTTAGATCCTATACCCCTTAACCTAAAATTAAGCCCAATACCAGCCCTTTTAGAAATATATTTACCAACCGCACTATTACTATTAAATATTGAATCTAAATCATCATCCACATCAATTAACACACAAGAGGAATATTGTCTTGTTGGTGTTCTTACACCAGCGACTATTGGTGTTGGTAACGATATTTTATGTGTTGATACTAAATCATAAAATGTTTTAACCATTTTAATCCTATTTTTACCTTCCTTCTTTGCGAATAAAGTCATTGCGATTAACATATACATAAATTGTGGGGTTTCATAAACCACATCTGTTTTTCTATCTTTAAGAAGATATTTGTCAACTAACTGTTGTAAACCACTATATGTTAGCTCCTCGTCTCTATCATGTTTAATATAACCCTCTATCTTATCAAAATCGTTGTCTGTATAGTGTTCTAAAATTTCAGAGTCATACACACCCCTTTCAATATTAAGTTTGGTGAAATCCTTCAGTCTCGGAAAATTACTGTAAGTATTGTAAATTTCTTTTCTAAGTAAATAATTTAACAATTTACTTGCTACGTATTGATAATTAGGGGTTTCCTCTGTTATCATATCTGCAGCGGATTGTACTAAAACTTTATGTATTTGTGTTGTTGTTATACCATCAAATAGTTGTAAATGAGCATTCATTGCAACATCTGAAGCGTTTACACTATTAAATCCTTCAACCGACCAATCAAGAACTTTATTAATTTTATCATAATTTAATTCCTCTGTTTCTTTATTTCGTTTTACTACTCGAATATTTGACATAACTATTATTTATTTTTTATTAAAATATTAGAGTCAACAAATTTACTACCATTACTGATTTTAAATTCATTAACCCTAATTTATTTATTGTTGTTTTTTCTTAGCTATCCTTGCTTCTCTTTTTTCTAATGCTTGAACCACAAGGTCGGATCGTTTAGTATCCTCTCCTTTTTCAAATTGTAAGAATGAAACATCACTAGTATCTTCAGTATCAATTACCAATGTACCATTATCAAAAACAATGTCCTCGAAAATAATACCATCTTTACCAAATCTAGATTTAAGTATCGCCATTGTTGCCCTACCTTCTTCTTTTTGCTCTAACGTTTTAGCAACTGACATAATGAAATGACCGATTTGCCCTTTCTTAATAGATCCACCAATCATATCCGCCTCAACAACATTTGCACCTATAGAACTTCTATTACCCTGAATAGCTGTCCACCCAGCAATATCTAATTCAGAAATCATAGTTTCAAATTGTCTCATTATTGGACCTTCACCAGAATATTCATCCTTAAATTGTTTAGTACTCTCCACACAATCAATATAATCTAAGAATATGATATCAGGTTTCATACCTGTTGATGTAAGTTTTCTTAGATATTGTTTGATGTGCGGCATTGTCGTTCCATCACTAGGCATCTTCTTTAATATAATATTACCTTTCCTATCTTTCATTTTCTCCAAAGATGCCTTAACCTCATCTTTTCTTTCAGATAATTCGTTTAATGATATTTCTGACCAACAAGTATAATGTTTTCTTTGGATTACTTTTGGGTTGTCCTCAAAGAATATTTGAACGACATTGTATCCCATATTATAGGCGGTATTCGCCATTCTTGTAACTAATGTAGTTTTACCCACACCGAATGGGGCAAGAATAACCCCTAATTCTCCTTTTGACAAACCACCATCCATAAGATTATCTAAACCTACTAACCCTGTTGGGATTGGTTTTCTAAAGTCATCGGACAATACATCCTCTATCGCGTGAAAAACATCTATACCCTCATCTGTTTCAGAACCAATTGAAAGGGCTTCTTTCATAATTTCTTCACACTCATCATAACGATCAAAGTCACCTGACTCCATAATCTTCTGAATTTTTTGTGTTGCTTTTTTAAGTTCTTGTTGTTTACAAAATTGGATTGAAGTGTCTTGTATGGTGGAGACAATTAACATTTTCTGTTTTTTTAATCTCATTAACCATAGCAATTGCAGATTCCCTAGCAATTTCTCGTTTAATATCTTTATTTACTAATTGTTTTAATGTTTCGTATGTGGGGATTGTCTCATACTTCTCATAATAGTCTTTAATACTTGCGGTTAATAATCTTAAATATTCATTATCAAAATATTGTGGGTCTAAAATTTCTATAATAGTTTCAGAAAATTTATGATCTTCCACCACTTGTTTTAATAATTTTACTTGAAACCCATACCCCAGAAATCCTAAATTTTTACTATCTTTTTTTGCCATAATTTTGAAAATGTTTGTTATTAATAAATATCATTTAAAGTGCTATTCCCGCGTATTCTTTAGACAAATCTTTTTCACTCAATGCGTCTTGTATTGAGGAGATGATTTTAGGGATTAACCCTCTAATATCTACATCATATCTAACCTTTGGTGGGTACCAATTACCACTAAACATTTTCTCTGCAACTTTTTTACCAAAAACTTTTATCTCAAAAGTAAAAATGTCTTCATTTTCAAATATATCTTTTCTATCAATATCATCAGAAAGCTGTAACTCATGTGGGTTGTAATATTTATAAAGATAATCCTCTGATTTATGTTTAAATTGTAATTCTATTAATGATACTATTTCATCAATACAATATTTTAAATCCATTGATTTAAGTGATTGTGGGTTATATCCTCTAATACCAAAGTTTCTCCCTACAATTGGTCTTTCATTTCCATTAATCCTTAAATAGAATTCAAACGGCAAGTTTTCATACTTCTTTTTTATCATAATTTTTAATTTAATAAATTTTGTTTAAAATATTTTTTCTCTTTTTTAATAATACTTAAAAATGGTTGTAGGAATGATATATAACCATCTCTACCTCCAGGTATCGCCATAACAAAGCCATCCTCTATCATCATACCCAATACGTTTTTTGTATTCCTATCTTCAGGATCCATTGGAGATTCAATTAAGGTGTCGAGGTTGGTTTTACATTCCTCAGTTATTAGCGGATTTTTGAGACTTATTATTTTCTCATTAATCTCATATAACTTATCTTTTTGTACCCCAATCGTAACACCATTTAAAATGTTATCTAACGTTTTTAATCTTGTTTTCCTATCACTTTGTATAACATCAATCTTACTGAAAATCTCTGTCAATGTCAATTTTTTTTCACTTAATTCAGGAAAATATTTTAGTAAAGTTTTTTCCTTCACCCCCTTAATACCCTTGATGTTATCACTAGCATCACCAGTAATGATTTTAATCAAACCGGAGTTAGTGTGGTGGTGTGAAAAATGTTCTTGATAATTGTTTTTTGAAACTATTGTTCTCTTATTATTAATTTAGATTGTCACCCTTTTCTCAAAAAGTTTACATCTATCTCTATCATTTGGGAGGACGGCCCTTCTTTGTCTCGGCCTCCCTTT